>Ga0209541_10003398_pt1 | contig 29295 bp, 37 predicted proteins | sample RifCSPlowO2_01_FD_184027 | JGI IMG/M metagenome (GOLD analysis project Ga0209541, IMG submission 184027) | Groundwater microbial communities from Rifle, Colorado - Rifle CSP2_plank lowO2_0.1 (SPAdes) (version 2) | ecosystem: Environmental > Aquatic > Deep subsurface > Groundwater | place... | reverse complement strand
TAAGTTATCGAATTTTGATTTGGTGACGGAATCGTTGACGTTGATGGTTGGAACAAGCAAAGTTTTCTCTTTCATCATTTGGTATAAGCGATGGACGCCTGTAGTGGTTTCTTCGGAAATACCTTTCATACCAGCAATAGTGGTGTGCCAGAGCTGGGGATGCTTTGCGAGGAGGTCTTTGAGTAAGATATTTATATGTTTTAGATCTTCACTGCCTTCGTCGTTGTTGAGCAAAGAGGCATTTTTTTCTGCTTGATAACCGCGATGGACCATTAATGTGGCGTCACCGCCATCGTCTACAATTAAATTTGGGCCTTGATTATTGGGGAAGAGAAGGGCTTGCTTTGTGCACCACCAATATTCTTCTAATGATTCACCTTTCCACGCGAAGACGGGAATACCGGCGTGAGCAATGGCAGCAGCAGCGTGGTCTTGGGTGGAGAAGATGTTACAGGATGCCCATCTGACGTCTGCGCCGAGTTGCTTAAGAGTTTCGATTAAGACGGCTGTTTGAATGGTCATGTGTAAAGACCCGGTGATTCTGGCTCCTGCTAATGGTTTTTGGTTGTGGTATTTTTCTCTTAAAGCCATTAACCCTGGCATTTCTTTTTCAGCGATAGTGATTTCTTTTCTGCCCCAATCGGCTAGAGAAATATCTTTTACTTTGTAATCAGTTGTTGTAGATGTCATATGTAACCCCTCGTTTTTTGTTGTTTACTTGTTTGTTTGCTCTTGTTGTTATTACTTCTGTTGCTGTTTTTACGTTATTTCATCTTTTTTAGAGCGTATTTATAAAAGTTTATGAAAAACACTTCGCAATATAAAACTACTAAATAGTAGTAAATAAACCACAAGATTTATAAACACCTGTTGTTTTATATGTCTACATATGGGTTTGGCACAGTACTTTAAAAATCTTGGACAAGACTTACGTAATTTATTCTCTTTGCAAACAAAACATCAGCCGCGCTATGGCCATTGGCAGACGGCTTTGGGTGATTCTGTAGGGCGAGTGCTCTTTGAGGTGGATGGTCATTCTATCGAATTTTCATATGATCGTTTCACGTTCATGCGACCACCTTCGTTTATCTCTCAGCAAACAAGCGATGGTTTTGTGTCCACTCGTATCGTCAATCACCCAGCTTTGGATATGGATCTTTTCTTTTCTGCGGATTGCAAAACGTTAGATTTGCCTAACGACAAATTGTTATCGTATCTTTTTGATCGAGTGAGTTTTGAACAATTGCCCCCTGAAGTATACGCTACTCTTGCTCATAAACTGAAAGATGAGACGTACAACCCAAAATCAGGTTATGGTATTTTGGTTGATCAAGGTATCCATCCGTTAGATGCACAGATACTTCTAGAGCACTTTTCTGAAGAAGTACGTGTCAATTCTGCGGGGGCAAGCAAAAATACAGTATATCATGTCAGGGCGGGTAACCAACAGAAAATTGTCAAATTTGTGCCCAGAAAAAATGAAGCAGAGATCGAATGTTTAGTCAATTATCATTTCTCGCGCCATCCCTTGCTTGGCAAGTATGTGCCTCAAAGTGATCAGATGGTTCCCGAAGAGATTAGAATGGGTGATACTCTCTCTTATATGTTAGTGCAGCAGGATGTGCGTTCTTCTCAAACAGACAGCGTGGATCGAATTCTGATGGATGGTACTCCAAAGCAGCTGGATGCATATCTCCAATATTGGATGAAGACGCTTGCCCAAATACATGTGTATGGTACGCACGTAATGGATACTGTTGGAAATACTCAGAAAGCGTTACGGCTGACGAAAACAAAAGACCAAGAACGACTTGAAAACAGTGCTCTGTGTGTTGATTCTACGCTGCGTGCTGATCTTGTGGCAGAAGATATTGAAACAACACCAGAATTCATCCATCAAGATATACGTGCGGAAAATCGGGTGGGGCGTTATGCGATCGATTGGGGGCATGCGGGGAGGGGTAATTGTTTGCTTGATGTTGCGCGTGTATTAATGGATCATCGCGCTCAGCGATTTGGGATGTTTACTGATGTAGAGTATCAAAGACATATTGGGACCTATCTCCAAGAAAAAGCTGCTTTGAGTCATAGGCTTGAGCCTGTAACAAGAACAGAGGTTGAGCATGCGCTACAAGATTTTAGAAAAATAAGCCTGCTCTACGTGCAGTCCCAAGGGCCGTATTTGATGCAGCGAGGAAATTGGACTGCCCAAGATAGAAAATCAGTTGTGTTTATGACGGCACAACATGCGATTTTAGAACGTGAATTTAATAGATCAAGACACTTTTATTTTCCGGCGTGTTTGGAAACGGCAACGGTGAGCAATAAAGCGTGACTGTTTGATGATTGAATTAGCATTAAAATGGCAAAACAATAAGCAATCAATTGGGGATTGCTGTTTTTTTTGCAAATAAGAATTTCTCCTTCTTGCATCACTTGGCGGTATCTTTTGTCTATTTCTTCGTGCGTATATTGATTTAGTTTTGTAAAAAAATCATGAAATAATTGGTTTGTCTTCTGAAAAAATTGAATGGTGGAGGGGTCTTGTTTTTTTCTGCTTTCTTGGGCGAGGTAGTAATGGGTATAATTACGCGCGATGTTCCAGAGATTGCCGGCGAGCATATAATAAGGAAAATGGCCGTTGTCTAATAATTTCTGTTTAAGTATCAGGCGTGAAATCAAATCACGCTCACGCAGAATTTTATTTCGCAGAAGGGTTATTTCTTTTGCGGCATCACGCTTATTTTCAATGATCATTTCTATCATTGTCTTGATAATATGAATCATGCGGTTAAAATGGGGGGGAATTTCTTCTTGCTCTTGATCAAAGATGCGGATAACGCAGGTGTTAGGGGTTACATCATAAATCTCCGCCCCATACAGCGATTCGACAATCTCGAAAATTATTTTTGAAATTTTTTGATCTGTGAACTTTAACGTGATTTTTTCATAACCGCCGCGGTAAAATCCCCCCAGCAGACTACGTAATTTATTGTAAGAACCATCAATGGATAAATTTATTTCTTGCAATGGTTTTTGTACGTTGATATTGCGGATAGATAATTGATTGTCTTTTTCATCAATTTCCACTTCATCGCCGGGAGCAATATTATTCAAGTCTACCCATCTTTTAGGGAGAGATAACGTTAACGTACTTTTTCCTTGCAAGACTAATTTGCGGCGCATGTGGTTGGAAATACGTTTATTCTTTATAAAGGTTATGTTTAATCTATAGAGAAAATATATTCTATAGAGAAAAGATTAATTAGGGAGTTATAATACTACTGATAAATAATAACATAATAGGAAGAAATAATAATAGGGAGATAAAATGATGGGAGATATGCTTAACACAATAAAATATGGTATGGCACTAACTGGCTTAGCTGCAGTAGTAGCAGGATGTTCTAGTCCTGCTCCTGTAGTAGCAAAAAAACCTGAACTCAGTTATACTTTACAAGAAATATCCTCTGTCGTGCGGGAGAGTATGTACGAATTTACTCAGAGATGTAATAGTCTAGGAAGTGAACCAAGAGATGGTCCCTACGGAAATATTTACTTTGACACTCTTACTGGGCCAGTGAGAAAAGGTAGAGTTGAGCTTTACCAAATATTATCATACACAGTTAATTACGGTCTTGATGTCAATGTTCTAGATACTAAAGATATGAGGGGATGGGGTGGTAGTCAGTTTGTCCCATGTAGGACAAAAGCACCCTCCAACTATCTTGTTCATAAAGACACAGGCTTTCCAGAAACAACCAGAGTCACCTTTGCTTCCTTTCCTTTTGAAGTCAAAATAGATGAAAAAATAAAAGATAATAACGATGTGATGGAACAAGTATTGGGGCAAAATTCTAAAGTGGCGACATTACTTTGTAATCCTAGCGAATATAATGCTCTTTTGAAAGCCTATACCACTCATAATAAACCTCCCGTAGATAGTGTTGAAATGGAAAAGAAAGTTATAGAAAAAATAAGTCCAAAGTTAAGAGAAGATGTTGGTTGTGATTTTGATATAAGGTTCCACTACCCTCCCGAAGGAGAGTGGGATAAATCTTAAAGAGAAACAACAATGACTAAAAATCTTAAAGATATATTGCTTGAGATGTATATTGCAGCGGACAGCAAGACACCTCTTGCGAAAAATATTGCGTTTGGTGCGGCCACACTTGGTCTTGCAGGGGGTCTCTTTGCTGGCTGTGCGGATGGAGCCAGTGAATTCGATCCAGCTATGAGCAATGTGAGTAGAGATTCGGCTTTTTGGTGTGAGAGATTTAAGTGTGGTGGAGATATGGAGTGTGGGGATGGACAGTACGAGACCGTTTGTTTTGTTAATGAAGGGTATGCTTGGAAAATGCCATTGTATGGTGTACTAGGTGGTTCTGCGTTGGGACTTGCGACGTATGGCAGTATTGCGCCGTTTGAACTGGCCGCAAGATATTTACAAGCTTCAAGAAAAAGTAAAAAAGAAGCAGAAGAGATGTCCATGAAACTTACAACACAATTAGAAAAATTAGCAGAATCTTGTGGGCAAGTTGCTTATTCCAATGACTCATATCGTGTCAAGGCAAATTTTGCACCTAATACGATTGAACTGAATAGAGATGCTAACTTGGCGGCTTATGATATTTATGTTGATGATCTCTTGCGTTTTGCGGGAAAAATGAGAGTGTGTAGCGATGTTATTAATTATCGCCCTTCTTTTGCTCAAAGAGTACAATCAGGGTACAGCTCTGCACAAAAACAGCGGCAAGAGCTGTTGGCAAACCAGCCTTTGACGTCTATTCTTACCGAAGAAGTGGAAGGAAAGATTCGCCTGGAATATTTAATTTCAAAGATTAACTCCCTTGCTGAAAATGAGAGTGGGCGACAACTTATGATTTCAACATTATTAAAAACGATTAGTTACACACAGAACTATTGTGGTACGTTAAACGTGTGTGGGATGCAATTATTAAATTCTCAACGCGAAGCAGAGTTACAAACACATCTCTTGAGCCAAGGAGTTACAACCGTGAAAGAATTGATGGTACGAGAACTTTCTGTTGAACAGCAAAAAGCATTACAGCGTGCGGAAGAAGACCATAATGTTTTTAGGTTTACTACTTCTCAGCCAAATTATAAATTGGTTGATAAGTTTGATGGACTGTTAGGGAATTATTGGAAATATCATTTAAATGATTGGCAAAATGCGTAGGGATACTTTCAAAAGATCCTAGACTGATTTAGAAAGAAAAGTCGTGAAAGGGAATAGTTTAAAGAGAGATATTATTTTAAATTAGGAAAAAAAGCGTGAAGGCGTTCTCTATTATCTAAGTCGCGAAAACATTTTCCGGATCGTTGATCAACGGTATCGCCTCCTATTATCCCGAACTCGAGATATCTTGTGCCGTGGGGAAGGGGGATGTATTCTTGGTATGCACCACCGCCATAGTCATTTCCAGAGGCAAGATCATATGCGATTTTTAGCGTGCATTTATTTGTATCGTAATACGCGGAGAAGGGGGATTCTTTAAATCCAAGACGAGCAAAGTTGAGAACATTATTTTCAATTTTTAAAGTAGAAGATCTAATACCAAAGTAAGATTCAGGACTATCTTTGATTGCTTGGGCTTGCGCAAGACGTTGGATGAGATTTTCCAATGGTTCATTTAAGTCATAGGTTATAGGCATAGTGAGGATAAGTCTATTTATATGATATTAATGTTGTGTTTTTCAAATCATAACTTTATTTTTTTATTTTATATTGAAGCTGGATTGTATTTTTAGAAAGCTTTTTTATTTTTTGTAGTTTTAATTTTTGTTCAATAGCAGCGGGAGTGAATAATGGTATCCCTTGACCGAATAAAACAGGTTCGATGTCAAGATAAATTTCATCAATCAGGTTTTCATTGAGAAATGAGGTGTTGAGAGCAGAGCCGCCCGCCACAAGAGCGTGTTTGAAGCCGTGTTGATGGAGGAGTTGTAACCCCGCAAGGGGGGAAGAAACAGCATGAACGTGAGAAAATGGTGAGGAAAAATGATGAGAAGTGACCACAATCGTAAACGGATTGCCTATTTTTTTGAATTCGTTCTGTTTGGTCATCAATTCGTATGTTTTTCTGCCGATGATGATGTTTTTTGTCTTTTTGACAGTTTGTGAGAAGCTGTGCCATTCTTCTTTTGACCATGGTGTTTTGTGGTCTGGTGTTGCGATGTAGCCGTTAACGGACATAGCCATATAGAGGATGACGTTCATATAAGAAGGATATTTGTTATGTTTATTAAAGTTATTCTTGGTTTGAATGTATTTCTCTTGCACTTTTTAACATAATCTATATAAATGCGGATTCTTTTCTAGGTAAAAATGGCAAATGGGGCAAATATAGGGGATGTTGTTGAAGTTGTGACAAAGAAGGAGACAGTACGAGGCGTGTTGATGCCGAGTGCTGAGAAAGATACTGTTCTTATTAAGTTAGATACGGGTTATAATATGGGTTTTGTGAAGAAAGAGGTGCAAAAGATTGTTGTGGTGCAAAAAGCTACGGGAAAAACAGGTGATGAAAAGGGGAAAAAAGCATTGTTTCTCAATCCGGCTTTGCCGACGATTACTATCTTGCATACAGGAGGCACGATTGCATCTAAAGTTGATTATCGTACGGGCGGGGTGGTTGCAAGTTTTACACCAGAGGATTTGATTGGATTATTTCCAGAGTTAGGGCAGATTGCGAATATTAAGTCAGAGTTGATTGCAAAGATGTGGTCAGATGATTTACGATTTAGCCATTTTACGCTGATTGCAAAAAAAATTGAACAGCAAATCAAATTGGGCACGAAAGGGATTATCATTGGGATGGGGACGGATAATTTAGCGGTTGCGGCAGCGGCACTTTCGTTTATCATTGAGAAGACGCCGATTCCCATTATTTTTGTGGGGTCGCAGCGGTCATCTGATCGAGGATCGGCAGATGCAGGGATGAATTTGATTTGTGCGGCGCACTTCATTACTCATTCTGATTTTGCGGGCGTTGCAATTTGCATGCATGAGTCGGAAAATGATGATAGGTGTGTGATTTTACCTGCGACAAAGACGTATAAATTGCATTCTTCCAGACGTGATGCGTTTTGTGCGGTGAATAGTGCGCCAATTGCGAGGGTTGATTATGCAACGCGGACAATTGAATTTCAAACGCAGGAGTATACGCAACGCAATGCGGAAAAGCCGGTGATTAAAGCGGAGATGGAAGAAAAAGTGGGGTTGTTAAAAGTTCATGTGAATATGTTTCCTGCGCAATTTGAATTTTTTGAAAAGTATAAAGGGTTAATTATTGAGGGAACAGGATTAGGACATACGCCGGGGCAGGTGCCGAATCCGGAATGTGCGATTCATAAAAAGATGTATCCGGCGATTCGCAAGTTGGTTGATTCGGGATGTGTTGTAGTGATGACGACGCAGTGTTTATACGGTGGTGTAAATATGAATGTGTATGATAAAGGCCGAGATTTATTAGAATTAGGGGTTGTATCGGGAGAGGATATGTTAGCGAATACGGCTCTTGTGAAATTGGCGTGGCTGCTTGGGAATTATAAGGTTGCGGATGTGAAGAAGTTGATGGGAGAAAATTTACGCGGGGAGATTAATGTTCAACATGCGTATATGCCGGAATTTGTGGCGAAGCAATGAATGGTTAGTGGGTGTAAAAAGATGAGAGTATATTTTTTAATTGGAGTATTTGTATTAATGCTGTTTGTTGTTTCTTGTGAATCTGTGAATGTTGAGAAGATACCAGTAGAGAAACAATGTATGCAAGATGTTGATTGTACTGCGAATACCTGTTGTCATGCGAAAGAAAGTGTGAATAGAAAATATGCGCCGGATTGTAAGAGTGTGATGTGTACAATGAGTTGTGAACCAAAGACTCTTGATTGCGGGCAAGGGAAAGTTTCGTGTGTGCAAGGGGAGTGTAGGGTAGTTTTTGAGAAGTTTGAATAATTATCTTTTCTACTCAAACTTCTCAAAGAGCACAAGATGAAGAAACTACTTCATCTGTGCCCCAATGAAGTAGTTTCTTCATTGTGGGAACCGTGCAATTGTCGGGATTTTGTTGAATTATTTGTTAAAAAATACTAAAATCCCTCTTTTGCAAAGTTCCCTTTAGAGAGTTAATTCGTTTTGTGTCATTTCTTACTGAAATATAGTGATTTGTGTCAATTTGTTTATATACTTGAGAAGAGTATATAGGGAATATGTTAGATGCGTTTATTATTGAAGAGATAGTGCAGAGAAAAGAAATTGAGCGACAAGAGAAAGGAAGACGACAGCCGTATTTACCGATTCCAGATAGAATGCCGTATGAACCTTTGCAACGAGAGGGAGGTGAAGCGCCACGACGAGAGTATTGGAGGAATGAGGATAAAGAAGGGGAGGGAGAAGATGGATGTGTGATTATTGATATGAAATCTTTACGATCAGAAAGATATATTGTGTAAATTTTTGAGAGCGACTATTTTTTAAATATTGATGTTTTATTATATTCTATGAAGCGAATTGGATTAGATTTTTTTAGACGAGATACGGTGACTGTTGCGAAAGCACTATTGGGGAAAGTGTTGGTTGTAGATGGGTGTGCGATACGGATTATGGAGACGGAGGCGTATACAGCGGATAAGGCGTCGCATGCGTTTACCAAGACGAAGCGGAGTGCGATTATGTATGAGACGTATGGGCATGTGTACGTCTATTTTATTTATGGGATGTATTTTTGTGTGAATTTTACAACGGAACAAGAAGGATGTCCAGGAGCGGTGTTGATTCGGGCGGGAGAACCGTTGCAGGGGATTGCGAGGATGAAAGAGCGACGAGGAGTTACGCGAGTGGAGGATGTATGTTCCGGGCCGGGGAAGTTGTGCCAAGCGTTAGGGATTACAAAGATGCATAATGGATTGGAGGTTGGAGGGGAGATTAGCGTGTGGGATGATGGGTTTGTGGTTGAAAATATTGGGCGGGGAAGACGGATTGGGATTAGAGATGCGCGGCATTTGTGGTGGCGGTTTTTTGTGGAGGGGAGTTGGTGGGTGAGTGGAGGGAAGAAGTGATTATTGATGTAACTTATTTTTTATTTTTTCCGGCAGATAATCATGAATTTATCAACACCCATCGTTACTGGTTTTATGAGTTCGATTGTGATTCCATGGCGCAGAAGAGCTTGCTGCAGAACATCCATTGCAGGGATTTTAGCAAGAAAAACTTGAAAATCTTCTTTACCGGGTTTACCTTGATATTGTTGCCTGATATTATCTGATGTCTTATTGGGCAGATCAAAAATAAATAGGCCGTTTGGTTTGAGAATGCGGTAGATTTCTTTAAATGCTAAATCCAGGCTATGGCTTAGTTCGCTAATAACATGCCACATCATGATCACAGCATCAAATGTGTTGTTGTTATGCGGAATTTCGAGAAGATTGCCGACTTGAAAAAGGTGTTGATATTGCGGTGCGCGATTTTTTGCAGCAGCGATAAGAGTGTCAGAGATGTCAACACCGTAGATGTTGAATTTTTCTTCGAGTAAAGGGATCATAAGACGGCCGTTGCCGCAGCCGGCGTCAAGAATTTGAATGAACGGAGTTTTGGCTCTGGGACCATAATAGAAGTGTAATATGGTGCGCAGAGCGGCTAATTCGGTGTAGGCGTTAGCGGTTTGAGCGGCGCGGCCGTCAAACATTTGAGCATGGGAGTTGTAGAATTCTTTTGCAGAGAGGACGTGCTGGCGTTGTTCTGGGGTGAGTGTTTGACCGAGTTGGAGACGTTCGACAATGATGTAAATGTCGGATTCGGGAAGGGAATGGTCAATGAGAAGCTGATTGCCTTGGCTGAAGAGTTCTTCGGCTTCCGAAAAAGAACTGATTTTAATGAAATCTTTTTTGATGAGTTGATTTTCGAAGCGAAGATAGGTTTTAATTTTATTTGTACTCTCTTTTGGAATGAGAAGACTGCTTAGTGTAGAATCTGTTATTTTATTTTTTATTCCTTTAGGGATTAAATACTTATCAATATTTTGTGAGGTATTAGTCATGTGGCATGTCGTTTACTAAAATTTCTTTATTATTATAAATGATTTCATAATTTTTGAGTGGGATTTGGTTGGTTAGGATGTCGAGGAATTCAAAGAGATGAGGAAGGTCTCTTGCGACACATTCAAATTCAAGATCGTAATTGCCATACGATTCGGTGATGTAGATGACGGAAGGCTGCAGGGAAAGATATTGTTTGAGCTGATTTTTTTGGGCGGGATTGACAAGGTTGAGGGTGAGTTTTAAATGAGTGTAGCCCAAGGCGCTGTGATTAAGTATAGGGATGAAGCCAAGAATGATTTTGTCTTTTTGCAATTGTTTAAGATGGTATTGGAGATTTGTGGTTGAGGCCTCCATCTCTTGGGCGATGGAGAGGATGGACTGTTTACCATTGTGCATGAGGGATTTGAGCAGTGCGGTTTGGATGTCGCTTATTTGAATTGCGGGCAAAGATGTGCTTTTTAGCAAATACGTTGTTCGTTGCGCGAGGGATTTTTGGTCGCTACTGATGTAATTGGGGGCGAAGTAGTGAATGGCGTCAACAATGGTTAGAAGTGTGGTTTGGATTTGCGGGCCAAAATGTTGCTTGATGTTATCGACGAGAGCAAATATTTCTTGCTGTTGTTTGATCCAAAATAAGACAACGACGTCCCAGTTGCCTTGGAGTTCAACAATCCAGCTCGTTTGCGGCAGGGATTTGAAGTAGGCAATCCATGCCGATTTATTTTTGGTTGTGAATTTTATTTGCAGACGATAAATAGTGTAGCCGAGGCGGGAGAAGTTGATTATAGGGATATATTTTGTGATAATGCCGTTTTCTTCTAAACGTTTGAGACGGTATTGGATGACTTCTTTGGAACAGAGCAGCGTTTTGCCTATCTGCGCATTGGATTGCCGAGCATCTTTATAGAGTTCGAGGAGGAGTTTTTGGTCAAGTTTGTCTAAGAGCATCAATTGTTCTTATTTCTTATCTATTTATAAATATTTTGCTTAATTTTAGTGAATTGATAAAATTTGTGTGCGGAAAGTTTATATTATTGGTTGGTTATCACTATGTTGTAACAAATGACATAAATGTTGTTTGGGAGTGAAAAAAAGAGAAATAGGTGAAATGAAAATGACAACAACAAATTTAGATGAAAAATTAGAAGAAACTGGTGATCTTAATGTAAAAAATGACAAAATCGGAGATCATTCTCGAGATAATTACTTATCAAAATTAGAGTTATCAAGATTAGAGTTATTAACAGTAGATCAAATTGTTGGAAAGAATCGGTTCTCTCTCAGAGGTGATAACTTTAATTATATGTATGATCCTGTGATAGATCAATGGTATGCATTTATTCCATATAACAAAGGCCAAGAATCCAGAGTATATCCAGTTCAATATGACGCGGGTGTTATTGTTGATACAATATCAAATCGATATTTTAGGTTCAAAGATTCATCCGGAATTTTGTGCGAAACAGATGAATCTGATTGTATGTTACATAGGTCGACGTATGCAGAGTTAGGTGGTAGTGTTATGAAGTATCTTAAATTTGGCCGAATACCCCCAAGACCTCAAAAAGAACAGACACGATAAGAGGTGAAGGAATCAGAAGAGGAGAAGAAATCAAAAGATTTAAGTGATGCTGTTAGGCAGTATTTTAAATTGGGTCGAGTACCTCCACAAAGTAAGAATAATAAACCTCCTATTGGCACGCCTACACAATATCCTGTGCTTAAACCGATACGTCCACCTTTAGGAACAGAGGATTGTCCTCTAGAAATTGATTAAATGTGATATTATGAACTACAAAAAATGTACGGAACATATACTACAAGTGGATATGGAAAGATCTGTGGAACACGCATTACTTGCGATTGCGAAAGCGTCGTATGAGCAAGCAGCACCAAGAGGATTAGGATTGGATGCGGCGTATCAGCATGAGATGGCACGAATGCGTATGCCTAAGGAAACTCCAGAAGAAGGTGTTGATTTTACGCAGTATATCAAACGTGATCTGTTTGGCAAACCAACGATGCTGTTGATGGACTACATCAATGGTCGGGATTGCAGAACGAAAGTGTGGAGGGAAGGTGCACGGTTACTTGGATTAGGAGAAGAACGATGGTATTTTGACAAATATGCATTTGAGCAGCGAGAGGTGACGGCAGAAGAGTTTGGACGAGGAGTTAGACGGGTGTTTGCGGAACAGTTTTTGGATGGGATTGTGGGGTAATGAGAAAAAATAGAAGCATTTATTTTTGAAGTAACCATTTCCATATTGGAATAATATGGATGGTTTTTCCATCTACTCTTTTAGTTTCTTCTTGATTTTCAGTTAAGATAAGCCCCGTATCCAATTTATAGATGTGTAAGGCTTCAACTAGCCCTGCGATTTCACGAGCACTATTTTCCGCTGTAAATGTGGCGGTTACCTGGATGGCAGAAATTATTTTATTCTTTTCTACAAGAAGAAAATCACATTCATATTTCTGGCGGTGATAAAAAATCTGATGATTTCGCCGTCGTAATTCGATAAATACCATATTTTCCAATAAGCGCCCGAAATCTTCAGAAGATTTGAAACTAACGGCATTTAACAAGCCGTTGTCAAGGCAATATACTTTTTTGATTGATCCCAGTTGCTTGGCGAGGGAATATTCATATTTGAGATTCTGGAAAAAGAGATAGGCATCTTCAAAATGGTGTATATATTCGATTACCGTATTTTTGCTGATGGAAAAACCAATCGCGTGAAGTTTTTGCGCAAGCTTGCTGTAGGACATTTCTTTGGCGACCGATTGGAAGAGGAGCTGGGCGAGGGAGCGTAATTTTTTGATATCTTCGATGTTATAGCGTTCGATGACGTCTTTAAAGATCATGGATTCATAATAACTTTGCAGCAATGTTTGGAGGGGAATTCCTGATTGGGCATACAAAACGGGATAGCCCCCTTCGGTAACATAACGAGAAAATAGTTGCTTAATTGGTATTTTGTCTTTACTTTGCGAGATAGTTTTAAGAGTATAAGGATGATTATGCCAGTGTACGAGTTCTTTAAAACTGAGCGGAAACATTTCGGTGTTGAGTACGCGACCGCGTAATTTGGTTGAAATCTCTTTGCTTAACAAGGTTGAACTGGAACCGGTAAGGATAAGACGTAGATTTCGATGCAGATCATACATTTTTCGTACCCAACTGTCCCAGTGTTCAACAGCTTGGATCTCATCAAAAAAAAGATAGATTGGTTGTTTTGGTGATATTTCTGAGAGTTCCAGAAATGTTTCGTACAACATATCTAAATCGTGGGCGGTTGCCCCAAATAGACGATTATCTTCAAAATTGATATATAATACGTTCTGCAAAGAACTCCCTTGGGACTGTAATTTATGCATGAGTTGAAAACAGAAATAGGTTTTTCCGGCACGACGCGGTCCGATGATTGTGTGGACAAAATCGAGGTTAAGATTAATGTCTGACTGTCGGAGTAATACGGAAGGCAGGGAAAATTCTTGCCATTGAATGATAATATTTTTGTATTCCATAGTGAACAAATTTAGTACTTTTTGTATTATGGGAAATACAATTTATATATAAACTTTGCGGTTGTTTTTGGTGTTTTTCGATTATAATGGACAAAAATATACACTTTTGTCCATTATAACTTGTTTTGAGAAAAGTTAGATTAAAAAGTGATACAATATTTGTATCATTGTTATAGTTAGGCATTTATAATTAACTTAAAATCATAATTTATGTTAAATATAATATACAAATACTCATTTTTGTATCAGTTTAGAATTTACTTGTTTATCTTCTGTTCTATTTCTTTTACTGCGGATGCTTCGTCATCGGAATTTATTTCAAACGAATAGGTGTGTTTGTTTAATGTGTTTTGGTATAATGGATCGTAGTATTCTTGCAGCAGAATTTTTGCGGCGTCAAGGAGGTTGTTTTGGTTGAGTAAATCGATGATTTCTTGCTTGCGTTTGTTGCTCAAAAGATTATGAGGAAGATTGAGGGTGATTTGTTTTATTTCATCTAAATGAGGGATGGTTTTGAAGTATTCGTCTACAGCGGCTTTGGCACGCAAATCAATTGAGCGTTTGATGAGGACGTGAGTGGCATGCATCATGGCTTTCCAGAGAAAATCTGGAATCATGGTGTCGCCAATACGATGGGATTCGCCTTCGATGATGATGAAAGGTTGATTGTTTAATTGTTCGAGACGTTGATATAATTGTGTTTCAAATGATTTTTGGGAACTAGGGGTGAGGCCAACGGCGCCGTACATGGAACCGCGATGTTGGGCGAGGCCTTCGAGATCAATAGTGTTTGGGAATTTAGTTAGCAGCGAGGTTTTACCCGTGCAGGTGACGCCCCAGAGAACAAATAGTTTTGGTTTGAGTTGGTAGTTGTAGAGATGTTCTTTGATGTAGGCGCGATAGGATTTATAGCCGCCTTCGAGTTGCAGGACGTTGAATTTTAATGAGTCGAGAAGGGATGTGACGGTGTGGGAGCGCATGCCGCCACGCCAGCAGTTGATGACAATTGTTTTGTCTTTATGTTTTGTTACTTCTTTAAGAAAGTCAGGCAATTTTTGGGAGAAGAATTCGACGCCTTTCTGGATGGCGTCTTGCTGCGATACTTGTTTATAAATTGTACCGACGATGGCGCGTTCGTCGTTGCTTAAGATGGGAAGGTTGATGGCGCCTGGGATGTGATCTTCTTGGAATTCTTGGGGAGTTCTTGTATCGATAAAAATTGTATTGGGGAGTTTGAGTGCGTTTTCAATTGTGATGGTTGTGGGCATGGATTTGAGTTGAGAGGGGTTGTTTTTAAGGGTTGTTTATTTTTTTAGAAAATGTATATTTAGAGTCGTATATCTTACTTGTCGATTATGGTATCATATTCTTGCCGTGAAACGATTTTAGATGTTAAATCAGCAAGGGTGTGAACATTATGACGTTGAGCTTTCTGGGCTGATTTGATAAGGTCAGAGATTTCGTCTGGGTCGAATGGTTGTCTATACCCTAAGATGTATTCATGACTTTTCATGTAGACGAAGCAAGAACGTTTGTTGCCATTATCAGGATAGAAGTGGGGGCCGACTTGATAGCCAACGATAGGTTCGATTGATTCGATAGTGCCATCATAATGAGTGGCAATTTCGTCGAGTTTGTCTTGGGGAAGGAGATATTCTGTAGGACAAATACTATTAAGAGGAATTTTAACTGGTTTAGGGGCCATTTATAAATAAAAGAAAAAGAGTGTTTATAAATCTTTCTATTTTTACTACTATTTAATAGTTTTTTGAAAATGTTTATAAGTTATTGATACTTTGAGTACATTATGGTTAATTTAGAAGAGCTGTTAGTGACAAAAAAATTTGGACAACAAAGAGATGAGCGACAAGATATGCGCATTGTAGCAAATGCGGTTGATGAGTATTTGAATACCTATCCTGCAATCACAAGTTTAGAGATAGATGTGGCGATACATGCGATAGATAAAGGTCCGATTGCAAGTTCGTTGCAGCCAAATCATACGTATATGGGGAGAGTATTTATGCATCTGCGAAAAGTACAGGATTATTATTATTGCAGCATTCCTTCACATAATGCCTATTTGGGAGGATCACAGACGTTTCATCATGAAAAACTAGGGACGGCGGTAAAAAAATTATTTACGCAAGGAAAAGAAGAAGTGGTGCTTCATTATGAAAATCGGATAGGAATTTCACGAACAAATATTTTTTATAAAGATGAGGAGAAATTGAAAGAGTATTTACGGATGAGACTAATTTTGGATAAGAGAGTTGTGCATTATCTGTTTAAATGATGAAGTTCTTTTTATGGGGTTGAGGTTGCCTAATCAACAGAATTGTAGAGATAGTATTTTTTTAGAATATTACGCAATAATTTGAGGAGAGTTTTCTATGACTTTTCTGACATCACCAGAAAATACTTTGCTTGCACATAAAATTTCTACGGCCATGACTGATTTGTCTTTAGCGATGTCAATAATCACTCCATTAGGTAGTTCGATACTTTTCCAGTATTCAGCTTTCTTTAGCTGAATGTTATAAATGTCCTCTTCAGGATTGTACCAAGTTTCCATTGTTTAGTCTAGCCAAAAGGCAGTGATTATTTTATATTTGTCTTTTCCTTCTTTTTTGTATACAACTTTTAGTATTCTTCCCGAAGGAGGAATTCGACAGATAGCATTTGAGGCGTCTTTCCAATGTTTATCTCTTAATTCATCGGAGTGTATGATGGCATATTCTATATCATGATCCAAAATATCTGGACGAAATTTTCTTTTTTGTGCCCAGTGTGTTGAATCTTTTACTTGCATTTTCTATAAAGTATCCGCTTTTATAAATATTTTGTGCTTTTTTAAGTAATTAACCGATTATTTCTTTCGTTGCGCTTCGCGAAAATGTCCGGATTTGGGCTGGGAGTAGGTGAAGCAGTCGTCTTTAGTTATGGGATGAAAATAATCTGCTTCTTCAATTAAAATGCGAGCGGTAGTTTGTTCGACGGCGGCGATTTCGACGCGCACACCTTCTGATGCTAAGTGACGAACTAATTCGACGTAATCAGAGTCGCCGGACATGATAATGATGGTGTCAACTTTTGAGGCTAATTGGGTTGCTTTAATTGAAAGAGGAATGTCAGCTGATTTGTGGCAGGGGATGACGGAGCCGTAGTAGAGGTTATGGAGGCGTTCGGCTAATTTGGAGGAGATGGCTTGGCCTTCACGAAAGTAGATGAGACGGTTTAAACCGCGATCTTGTAATAGGCGTGGGATTAACTGGTCGAAATTGACCATGGTTGTGGGGTTGTTGGTTAGTTCGTGCAGACTGCGTTCGATGTTATTGCCGTCGCAGAGAATAGCAACCGATTGATTTATTTGAATTTTAGGAGGATTCATTTGTATCACCTGTTTTTTTGTTTTTATTGAGATTGTTGGTTCTTCTTTTTAAGAGAAGGAGAGGGGTTATTTAAAGGTTGTTGAAGGAGATGAGAGTAAAATGTAATTTGGAGTAATTTCATTCTTGTGCTCTATGACAGATTTTATCGATTTCGTTTACAAAGTTCTTGGCTCGTTTAAATGAGGTGAGGGCTTTATTGCGTTCGGCGTTTTCTTCAGTGGTATACGTAAATGTTTTTCTTTTGATGAGTTCGTTGTCAAAATCGGCAATAAGATCTTTTACTTTATTTTCACCAAGTTGTAATAATGTTTGCGCATCAGTAATGGCCTCTTGATATTCTTCTACGAGTTGCATCTTTATTCTACTATTTTCTTTGATAAAATAATGGACCAATGCATGATAGGTCATTTTATGTATGCCTTGCTCTTGATTTATTTTATGACCAAAAAATGATAATAATGCAGTTGCTTGAAAAAACATAGCATAATATGAAGTGTTGATGACCCATAGATGAGTGTCGAGATTCTCAATTTCAGAAAGTTTTAATAATTTTTCAGCAACGATAAGAGTCTTATGGCTTTGATTCAGAAAAAAGTCTGTCGTGTGTGGTTTGGGTTTGCTTATTTTATGTTCTTGAATCAACTGTGTAATTATTCTGCTACTTTCAGTTATTCTTTTTTCATCCAACATAGTGTTTCCTCAACAAGTTTAAATAGTGTTCTGTCCCATATAAAATAATATGCTTTTTTAAGATTTCATTGCCAATATTTAATTTTTTTGGATGTGACCACATTTCATGCAGGCTGCTTTCAGGAACGATTACAAGATCAACATTTGCAGCAATTAATTGGTTATGAATGGATTTTTCGAATTCGCCATAATCGTATTCGTTAGGGATGACAAAGAGCAAGTCGATATCTGAATTGAGGGTTGGTTTTTTTGTCTGACTGCCAAATAAAATACAAATGAAATTTTTCCCAAGATTTTGAATTTTTTTTCTAATTACAGAGAGGGAAGTGTTTCTTTTACAGAGGTCTTCGGTGCGCTCAAGTTCTGCGAGGATATAACTCGGATAGATTTTTGTGAAATTGAGCTTTGCGATTTTGCTTTTGCCGATGGGTTTTAAAATAATTAGATGTGATTTTTCAAGATTGTAGATTGTACGATAGGTTTGGACGTATTTTTGATTTAGAGCGTTGGCGACGTCCATGATAGTTAGGTCTGTGCTTATGTCGTCAAGCAATACTTTGAGTACTTTTACTTCGTCTTTTTTTAACATGATCTCTGATTATAATAAATTTTTGAATATAATAATTTTGTTATATACATATAATAATATTGTTATATTTAAATGTTTTGGTTGAGCATCTGTTTTATATGATTAAAAAAGAGTGGAATTGCTTATTTGGTCATACCCATCCCGTATCATACGTGGGATTGTGCAAATCGGTGTACCAACGAATAGTATCATCTTTAATCTGGGCCAATACTTTATTTTTGGTCATTAAGTGTTCTTTAAATTGGGGACCATATTCTGCAATCAGTGCGTCCATGTCAGGACTGTGGTCAATTAATCTTAGGCGAGGGAGATATTTGAGATTAGCGATTATGACGACAATTCCTTGTTTGCCCAAATTGCTCATTTCAGTCGTAAAATGATGTAATTCTGGTGAGGCGATGACTTCAAATCTCCTGTCGATGGCGTAATAGGATGGAGGAACGCGCGTACCATATTTTTTGTCATACGAGGCGCGTAATTCTTTTCTAAATTCTTGCCGTTGTAGTGGAGAAAGATGCAGAGACGTTGCAATAATTGGGTGATATCCTGCAGGATGGTCGGTATCATGATGGCTCCACGCGGTCACAAATAAAGTATTTGGAGTGGGAGGTGTTCTATATGTAGGATATTCTAAATCGTCGCAGATTGCTGACATGAGAGGATAATTTTATGCTAGGTTAAAAATGTTTTGTGGAGAAATCAAGAAAGATTAGATGGTTGGAGAAAAATATTACTGCTTCTGTTGTATTGCTGCAGCGCGATATTTTTGTTTCCAGGCTGTATGAACAGGAGAGGCGAAGCCAGCCATCATTTTGGTTAGGTATTGCTCCAGATCTTTTTTCTGTTTTTTGCTTACTTTGACATCGGTTATATTATCAGTTACTTTGGCACGATCAAATTTATCGAATGAAGATAATTTCATTTGAGAAGAACCAAGGAATGCAGTGAGCATATATGAGAAACGATCGTTTTCTTTTACAGTGAGGTGCATGTATGCTTCTCCTTTGTCAACGGAGATGTACACGCTTTTAATCATCATACCATTCAAAGCAGGAGTTTTTCCGAGAATTAAACCATCATAATTTATTTCGTATCCTCCTTTATCCATTTTAAAGTCAATTTTTCCTTTGTTGTCTTCTCTCTCGGAAAAAGAAATGCCATATTCTTTTTCTAAATCTATGTCTGCAAGAAGTGTGGTGGGAAGGGTGAAAGGAGTGTTGCCGTTGCGAGCGGTGCCAGATTGAATTGCAGCGGTGATGTCAACGGTTTGGGCGGTTGCGGTGTTCCAGCTTTGTTTTAGTGCTTGATGTTTGGCAAGTGTTTCAAGATCGCTATAGATGGGGAGATTGAAGTCGTCGTTGCGTATGCCGGCGGTGCCGTATAATTTAGTTTCGGGATCTTGATAGACGACAACGATATGACCTGGTTTACCATTGTGGGGATTGACTTGTAACCCTTGCACTGTATATCCTTCTTGTGCAAGCAGATTGGCCATGACAATGAAACCGTCTTTACAGTCACCCATTTTTTTTCGCAAGATTTCTTCGAGAGGGAGGAATTGGTTTTCGTTTCCCGCTAATTGAGGGTAAATCTCTTTCCTGCCTTCATGAACGTAGATTATTTTTCGATTGACGAGTTGTTGCAAATCTTTGGCGATGCCTTCTTTGGTGTATTCAACGCCAGTGGGCGTGATTTTGTAGTCGCTAAGTAAATCATCGAGTGCAGAAGTTGAAGAAGAGGCAAGTGTGTTACGATCAATAGTTTTTGTGATATTGCCCTCTGAATCAAGATCGAGAGAGGTGTGGATGGTTGGGGTTGTGAGAAGAGGGAGGTATTTATCAAGTGAAGAAGATGAAGATGGTTGTGAAGAGGATGGTGTGATTATCTGTGCAGAAGGGAAACAATTAGTTGCGGATTCTGGGATGTGAGAACCGGGAAGATAAACGTGTTGGGATAATACGAGTGTACTTGCGAAGCCAATAAATATTCCAGCACCGTATTTTATCAAATCATTTTTCATTAGAAGTTATTTATGGACTCTATTTATAAATCTTTTGCTTAGTTTGTTACTTTTTAGTGAAAACATTAAACTGAAAAATAAATGATTTTTAGGGTAAAAAGAGGAAATCAGTAAAAAGAAAAAGGATACCCTGGCCGGGATTTGAACCCGGGTCACTGCCTCTCTTTGCTTGATAGCTCGAAAGGGCAGTATGATAGTCCGGAATGTGTTACCGAGACGATGACGTCTTGATATCTACACTACCAGGGCATTTCAAGAGGGAAAAAACGGTGGTGATTTAAAAACGTTTGGATTTTTTTTGAGAAAAACACTCAAAAGATTATTTTAATGAAGAAAAGGTTAGTGGTTTGATGTTACCTTCGTAGATATCATTTACATCAAACATGGTGCAATACATGGGGTCTGCGGAGATACAGGGTTTATCTTGTTGAGGGATGCCGCCGTTCAAACCCCAGACGGCGTCGTTGTAGAGTTGAAGAATGGTGCGGGTGGCTTGAGCTGCAGGAGAGGTTTGGTCAAATAGTTTAGTATTTTTCAGATTGGAACTGACAATGCCTTTGATGAGCTGAGGACCTAAAAAGGTGCCTGGAGCGATCATGGCTTCGACGTAATTAAAGAGAATTTTTTTCATGAGTTTTTTTCCGTCGAGTATGGTAGGATAGTTAAGTTGGTGAGCGAGGTTTTTTGGGGATGTAAAAGTGATTGGTTCTAATTGATATTGTTCGCCATACTTTTGAAGAAGTTCGTAGACGGTTGCTTGGGTTTTTCCTAAAAAGAAATAGTTATTTTGACTATTTTGTGGGAAGGCAATGAGTGTCCAGTCTTTCTTTTTGGGATGTGGATGTGGTATAGCAAGAGCAAGATTGGTATAGGTTGTGTCGGCAATAGTGCCATTAGGGGTGGAATAGGCGATTTCGTTGATGCCAATTTGTTTCATATCAGGGTTGTCTAAGACTTCAAGTAGACGGAGAATACGATCAAGATATCGACCTGAGCCTTTGAGTTGAGCGAAGTGGGATTCGTTTGAGGGTTGAGATGCAAGATAGAGCATTTTTGTTGCGGTGGCAGGGAGTTTGTAGGGAGTTTCTGTTGTGAATTGCCAGGTTGAGGCGACGACAAGTGTGTTGATTGTGGGGGTGGTATTTGCGCCGTTGGTTGTGCTGTCACCGCCGGCAGTGAGACGACCATAAATACTGTCTTCAAAGCCGGAGAGGGCCATGGTTTTGGCCGTGATTTGTAATATTTGGTCTGGTTGATTATTGAGGGGATGGGAGCTCATGCGCGCTTGGGTAAATGATTCGGCGGTGATTTTTGCACGACGCAGACCTTGGGGGTTGACGAGGACTTTACGTTCTAACCCGTCGATTTGTTGTTTGCGAATTTCACCGATGTCGCCGGTGATGAAGCGCAAACTGTAATCGCGTCCGCCGGAGAATAATTCGCCGTCGATAAGATGACGGATGTATTCAGCTAGGAGGGGAAGAATATCTGGAGTGAATAGTTGATGAGATAGATCGGTAAGAGGGGTTGAGTTAATTACAAGCTCACGAATCTGTTCGCCGATGTTGCTTGGGAGATAAAGACCTTGGGCACGCTGAGGATGGATATAAATAGCGTTGCCAAATTTGTGAGCGCGACCATGCGCGGCGATGAGATCGTTTGGTGTTTGCATCATGAGGAAGTTTTGAGTGAAGAGAAGGTATTTAAAAATGTTTCTATTGATAAGTGATACTCTATTGGGAGATGGGGTAGAAACTCTTATAAAGTATCAGGATAGTGGGAGAATAATGGATTCGCGGCCAGTATTAGGGTTAATTGAACAAGTGATTGTGATTGGTACTAAAGGAATGCAAGAGAAAGTGATTGCACGAATAGATACGGGGGCGACGTCATCATCAATTGATGAGCGGTTAGTTGAGAAGCTGGATTTAGGGCCGATGCTGCGTTTAAAGTTGGTGAAATCGGCTTCAGGAAGCAAGCGGCGGCCGTTGATTTGTGTAAAGATTAAAATTGATGGAAAAGTGATGGAAGAGGAGTTTACGGTGGCTGATCGAGCGCATATGACATATCAGTTATTAATTGGACAGAATATTTTAAAGAAGGAAAAGTTTTTAATTGATCCACTCAAGAAGGGAGTTTAAGATGAAAGTTGCATTAATTTCACAGGGAAGCAAGAGTTCGCAGATGGTTGGGGATGCGCTCAAAAAGTATTTTGAAACTGTTGATATGATTGATCTGATGGAAATTGATGTACGATTAGGCGAGGAGAAAGGAATTTTTTATCAAAATAAGCCGTTTGGGGAATATGATTGTGTGTATGTGAAGGGGAGTTTTCGGTATGCACATCTTTTGCAGTCAATTACGTCTTTATTAGAGGATACTGTGCCGTATATGCCGCTGCCGACAGAGGCGTTTACACGCGTACATAATAAATTATTTACTCATCTGGCACTGCAAAAACATGATATTCCGATGCCAAAAACATGGTTATTTCCTAGCGGTGAATTAGCAAAGCGTTTATTAAAAAAAGTGCGCTATCCGATTGTGATGAAGCTGCCCGAAGGAACGCAAGGAAAAGGAGTGATGTTTGCGGATTCGTATAATTCGGCGTCGTCTTTACTTGATGCGTTAGGGGCATTAAATCAGCCGTTTATCGTGCAGGAGTATGTGGAAACGGATGGATGTGATATTCGTGTATTAGTTGTCGGAGAGAAGGTGGTTGGAGCGATGCGCAGACGAGCGCAAAAAGAGGAGAAGCGATCAAATATTCATGCCGGTGGCAGTGGTGAGAAAGTTGAATTAAAACGAGAGATTATCAATTTGGCATTAGATACGGCAAAAGCGCTTAATGTGGATATTTGCGGAGTTGATATTTTAGAACATCCATTGGGTTCAAAAGTGATTGAGGCGAATATTTCTCCGGGATTGCAGGGGTTGAGCAAAGTTGTTTCGGTTGATTTAGGCGATGAGATTGCACGATTTTTGTATGAGCAGACGGTAATGGCGTTAGCACGGCGAAAAGATGAGCACGCGGCACAGCTGCTTTTACAAATTGAAGAGGAGAAGAAGAGAAAAGAAGTGCCCGAGGAGGGAAAACCTGTGGTGAGTAAGATTAGTTTTCGTGGGGAGAGGATATTATTGCCCGAATTTGTGACAAAAGCAAGCGGGTTTACTGATAGACGTGAGTATGTGATTGTGGCACGGAAAGGGAAAGTTGAGATTGGGGAAGGGAAGTAGGGTTGATTTAATTATGATTAGGAAAAATAGTGAAAAAACAGTTGATTTGAAAACGCTTTTTAAAAAGATGTTTTTAGCTTTTATATTAGGAGGAATGTTAGGTATTATATGGTTTTTAGCTGAAATTTATATCGGTCACGAAGCAGGAGTAGTAGTAGGAGGGATATTTATAGTACTCCTTATAGGATTTTTAATCATCAATTTTACAAAAGTCTTCAAGATGAATATAAAACATATGGATGAAAAAAAAGATAATCAAACAAATTTTTTCCCAGTAAGCTTTTTTTTCTTTTTCTTTATTGCTTTTGAATTCATTAGGAAAATGCTTGGTTTAATAGATCTGCTTAGACTTCCTGTCATCTTTATTTATCCTTTAGTTGGGATTATAGTAATTCTATTAATTAGTAGAAAATGTTCTCCAATCAATAAAACACAGAGATTTTGGTTATGGTTTTCTTTTGTACTAACTAATCTGTGGTATGTATATGTAGTTTGGCAACTGATTGGTTAAGCCTAAAATTGATAGGAAATTAACAAAAAAGTAGAGAATATGAAAACAATACATTTTATTTGGAATATCATAATATTTTTTATTTTATTTATTCTCATTACAATTGATCTTATCGATAAATGGGGTTTGAAATTTGGACTAATCACCGGGTCTATTATTACTGCTATCATTTTTACTTTTTTACTAGTGGTATTCATTAAAAATAAGAATAAAGAGCATACTATACCACCCCAATTCCATAAATCATTAGAAAATCAAATGACGACTTATTCTCAAGTCACAGGAGCACTTTCTCTTATTGGTGCAGTTTATAATTTCATTCGTTTTATATTAAACCCAACAGGAGAAACGTTTATACTTACTCTATTATGTTTAGGTATAGGATTTTTATTTATTTTTGGTGGCCGTATGATTGCCCGTATGGAATATAATATTTTAAGAAAAATAATGTTTGAAAAGTAGAGATAAATTATCTTTTCTTCTTCCCATTCTTAACCGACTTTGTGAGAACGATATTCTGGGATTTGCGTTTGGGTTTGAAGGCGAGTAGGTAAATGATTGGCAGGATGCCGATGGAGTTGATTAATAGTAAAGCGATGAACCAGCCTTTTTGTTGGTATTTGGCAGCGGTCCATAACGCAAAGCCGCGCCAGATGGTATCCCAGATAATAATTGCGCCAAAGATGAGAAGCACCCATAATGGACGTTGATATAATGTGTAGATGTCGATCATGGAATTGCTTTTGAAGAGTGGTTTTTATAGTTTGTGGTGGTTGAGAAGAGGGGTTAGAAAGGGAATAAGATTAAGAGATAGAAAAATCAATTCTTAGGATGGTCATGGCCCATTTTGCGGCGTTCGTGGAGGTGTTCGATGTGGCGCAACCGTTCGTCTTTGAGGTCTATTGTTTTATGACGGATGCCGCTGACGATATTCGAGACGTGTTCGCCGCCTAAGAAGTGAGGTAAGATAACGTAGTCGGCGCCTTGGGTATATAATTTTAAAGAATCGTCGATGTCGGACGCGGTAACGAGTATTTTGGCACGGGTATTGAGGGCGCGAACGCGACGGATAAGGTGGAGGTTGTCGCTAAGATTAGGGACGGTTGAAATTAAGATTTGAATCTGTTCCAGATGCATGCGTTCAATGATTTCATCGTCGGTGACTTCACCATAGATGCAATGGTAGCCGTGTTTGACCATGGTATTGATGATTTCAGGGTTATAATCAACAACTAGTACTTTCTTTTTGATGTCTTTTAAATCGCGCAAGATGCTATAGCCGATACGGTTATGGCCGCATAAAATTATTTTTGGCTTGAGCTCTGTGGGGAGGTATTCTAGGCGTTCGGTGGTAAAAGAGTCAAAGAGATGAAGCGGTTTTTGCAGCAAGGTGTATAATTTGTCATCGTATTTGATAAAGTAGGAGCTGATGATAATAGAAAAGAGAAGAGTTAGCACAGTAAGGGAGAAAGTGTCTTGTGAAATATGACCTAACATAAGCCCTTGGGCGGCGATAATCAATGAGAATTCACCCATTTGCGTGAGGGAGATGGCGGTCAGAAAAGAAGGTTTTTTGGTATATTTGAATAGAGTGCAAATAAACATCGCGACAAATGGTTTGATTACAAGGATTATGAGGAGAAGAATGATTAAAGGCAGCAATACTTTTTTGAGGATGGCAAGTGAGAGACCCATACCTAATGAGACGAAAAAAAGCATGGCAAAAAAATCTTTTAAGCTTTTGATTTTGCCGATGATTTCAATGTTGTAGTCTAAATTCCCTAAAGTGATACCGGCGATAAAGGCGCCAATGGCGAGCGAAAATCCTAAAAAAGCGAAAGTGATTGAGAAGAGAAAACAGACGGCAAGTGAGCAGATGAGCAAGAGTTCTTGATTTTTGGCAGCAAAGCTGAATATTTGCGGAAAGATATGACGGCTGGCAAGATAGGCGATGGTGAAGAGGGAGAGGAATTTGAGCAGAGCAATGAAGATAAGCGCAAGGCTAAAACTGTCTAAAGAAGTGAGTATGGAGAGGGCAAAAATTGCGATGATGTCTTCGAGCAGAAGAATGCCGATGATCATACGCCCATGCAGTGTGTTTAATTCACGTTTGTCGGAGAGCAATTTCATGACAATCATGGTTGAGGAAAATGTGATCATCAACCCTATATACGCGGCTTCAAGACTGAGATAGCCAAGGAATAATGCAGCAATATAGCCAATACAAAAAAGGATGGCTATCTGAATAGAACCGCCGACAGTTGTAACAAATGCGACATTTTTGAGGCTTTTGATGTCCATCTCTAAGCCGACGATAAATAAGAGAAACGCAACACCTATTGTAGAGATTGTCTCAATGATAGTGTTATTTGTCACAAGCTGAAGAATAGGAGTGATGAGAACACCGACGAGAATATAGGCGAGAAGCTGGGGTTGTTTGAGCAGCTGCAGAATATAGGCCAGAATAGCGACGATAATGATAATTATCCCTAGCTGGGTAAAAAAACTGCCGCTCACCTCTAAGACCATAGGTTTTAGGGAGGGAGGAGGTATTTATAAACGTTTTGGGGTGTGCTAGGCTGATATTTATTTTTGAGACTCTAAATTCTTTTAATATTGAATTTATTTTGAGTGGAAATGGTATTGAGCGAAGTTCTTATTGCGGTTGGCCTTGGTGTTTTTGCAGGGATTATTACAGGCATTACCCCTGGGATACATGTGAATTTAGTTGCGGTGATTGTGGTATCAATTGCGCCGATGTTATTACAATATACGACGGCAACGGTGTTAGGGGTGTTTATTATTACACTTGCAATTATTCATACGTTTTTGGATGCGATTCCTAGTATTTATTTAGGGGCGCCAGATGCGGGTCAAGAGTTAAATGTACTGCCTGGGCATCGATTATTATTGAAAGGCGAAGGACATAATGCGATTTTATATACAATTGTGGGGTCGCTTGGAAGTTTGGGGTTAGGATTTTTGTTGTTTCCGTTATTTATTTTTGGGATGGAGAAATTACAGCCAATAGTTGGTTCGATTGTGGGATATGTGTTGATGGGGTTAGTTGGGTATATGGTTGTGCGGGAGAAGAAGAAATGGTTGTATTGTGCGACGGCGTTTTTATTGTCTGGTGTGTTAGGGTTACTAGTGTTTACGATTCCGACGTTACATCAGCCGTTATTTCCGTTGCTGTCGGGGTTGTTTGGATTTTCGCTGTTGATTATGAGTTTATCGGAGAATACGAAGATACCGGCACAGGATACGACGAAGAAGATGACGCTCTCTTCCAAAAATATGGCGAAATCAGTGGCTGCGGGAACAGGGATGGGTTTTATTGCGGCGTTTCTGCCGGGATTTGGTTCTTCGCAGGCGGCAATTATCGCGACAGAATTTGTGGGAGATATTGGGGATGAGGGGTTTTTGAGTTTGGTTTCGGGGTTAAATACAGCGAATATGCTCTTGAGTATTGCGGCGGTGTATGCGATTGAAAAAGCACGCAATGGAGCAATTGTTGCGATTAATCAATTGATTGGAGGAGTGGGATTTGAAGAGATGATGCTGTTTATTGGAACGGCGCTGGTTGCAGGAGGAATCGGCGCGATTGTGACGATATATGGATCAAAGATATTTTGCAAATGGATTGTGAAAGTGAATTATAAGTATTTGGTGTATGGGATATTAGGATTTATTACGGTGCTTACGATTTATTTTGATGGGTGGTTAGGAGTAGTTATTTTAGCAACGGCAACGGGAATTGGTCTGCTAACGTCGGTGTGGGGGATTGCGAAGAGTCATTTGATGGGATGTTTATTGCTGCCGGTGATTTTGTATTTCATTTTATGAAAATGAGTCTGATACCCCGAAGTTGCTTTACAACCTGTGCAATAATCGGGATTTTGGTATTTTTAGATTAATTATCCCCAAAAACCCCATTACAAGTTCCCTAAATATTATTTTTGGGAGGGAAAGTCTTTTATATATTTTGATTGGATTTAGAGATAAATGGCCAAAGACCTCACTATAAGGAATAGTACCGCTGAATTTTTGATATTTACTTCACAGTCTGGAGAAGAATCAATTGAAGTGAAGTATATGGACGGAGATGTATGGTTATCTCAAAAAATGATGGCGAAGCTGTTTGATAAAGGGAGAAGTACCATTACAGAGCATTTAAGTGTGATTTATTCTGAGGGAGAATTGGAGAAAAATGCAACGTGTCGGAATTTCCGACAAGTTCAAGTAATTCGGGCAAAGTGACAACAGAAATTGCCAAACAATTTGCTGAAAGTGAATTTGAAACCTATCGAATAGTTCAGGATAGGCTGTTTGAATCTGATTTTGATAGGGTGAGTAGAAATTTGTTGAAAGAGAAGGAAAGAGAGAATGATTAAAAAATAGGCTTGGTGTGTACTTTATTGATAGTCCTATTATTTATTTTTGGAGGTGGGGTGGCAAACATTCTTAAATGATTTATTGGTTGTGAGGTTGTATTTTGGGGGAGGAATATTTTTAATCATTTCGTATTTGTTTAGCAATCGGCGGTCGCCATGCTCATCCTGCTTTGAAAAGTGACATAGTTTATTATTCGAGATACTATTTGATAAGCAGGCAACTTAACTTTTCTCTGACGAATAGTTTAGTTCGCAGGGCATATTGACCGCGCCGAAGCTAAACAAATACATCGTTTCAATACCATTTGGGAAAGAATTCTAATTTACGTTCGTTTGTGATGATGGTTATATCTATTTTTTTTATTATTTTAGGGTGTTTTGTTTTAATTTCTTCGATTAGTTCATAGATATATTCTACTGTTTCTGCTTCAATTTCTAATTCGAGTTCCCATGTTCCAATTGATTTAATGATATGAATGATATTTTTTTGAGCTTTACAGTAGTTGAGGACTTCTTGGAATTTGTTATCTTGATAATCTTGGAAGTAGAGGCAGAGCTTAAAGAATTTCAACCCTAATTTATTGATATGCAGAAAAGTTGTATAGCCTTGGATAATTTTGCGTTGTTCGAGATCTTTTATTTTTGTTAAGATAGTTTTGCTATTGAGATGTAATTTTTTGGCAAGATCTGTCACTTGATATCTTCCATCATTGCGAATCAATCTTAAAATATCTTTTTGGTCTTTATCAATTGTTTCAAGATGGGGTTTACCTCCGTAGATGAATTCTTTGCGGTAGTCTATTTTGTGTTTTATCAAGTAATCTCGATTGAATACCAAGGCGTCTTCTATAAGAGTTATGGCATATTCTTCAATG
>Ga0209541_10003395_pt1 | contig 29309 bp, 27 predicted proteins | sample RifCSPlowO2_01_FD_184027 | JGI IMG/M metagenome (GOLD analysis project Ga0209541, IMG submission 184027) | Groundwater microbial communities from Rifle, Colorado - Rifle CSP2_plank lowO2_0.1 (SPAdes) (version 2) | ecosystem: Environmental > Aquatic > Deep subsurface > Groundwater | place... | reverse complement strand
CATATTTTGCGAAATCGTGAATTCGTTTTTACCCCCAAAATTGAATACAAATTAGTCGCCGAGCGAAGCGAGGCGAACCAAAACTCTTTGACTTTTCCTGTCTGGTGCGCGGGAGAGGATTTGAACCTCCATGGGGTTGCCCCCGCTACCACCTCAAGGTAGTGCGTCTGCCAGTTTCGCCACCCGCGCGAGTAGTTTAAGCCGAACTAACTTCTTTGTTTTCTTGAGGGTTTTGCTGGGTTTTCATTTTTCTTCTTATCTCCCGAGCGGATTTATCCCTCAAGTAATAGAGTTTAGATTTTCTTGTGTCGGTTTTCTTGGTGACTTCAATTTTTGTGATGGTCGGCAGGTGAAGAGGGAAGGTCTTTTCAACGCCAATACCGCCGGAAACTTTTCTGACGGTTATCGTACCGCCAGGCTCATTTCTATGTTTTCTCGAAATAATGGTGCCCTCAAATACTTGAACTCTGGTTTTATCGCCCTCCTTTATTTTCTGGTAGACTTTAACATTCCAGCCGGTTTTTAGGTTGGAATAAGATGAATTTGCGTGTGCAGTTGAATTAAATAATGCCAGTTTGTCCATAAAAATAACACTAATCTACAAATCTACACGAATGCTACAAATAGTATTCGGATGAAGCCATTTGTAGTTGGCGATTTGTAGTAACTATTCTAGCATGTTTAATACGTTTTGCAACTCTTTCGGAAGGTCGCATTCTATGACCAGGTTTTTACCATCGGGTGCGACAAATTCCAGCTTGAAAGCATGAAGGAATAAGCGGTTAAGACCGGGCGGGGGAGAGGATTTTTTAAATCCATAGATTGGATCTCCCGCGACTGGGTGGCCTATGGAATTGAGGTGAACTCTTATTTGATGGGTGCGTCCGGTCTTTGGAACAATTTCCAAGAGGGTGTAAACTTGTCCTGAGCTTGTCGAAGGATAATTTTTTATGGTTTGATATTCCGTCTCGGCATCTTTTTTATCTATCAACTTATCGCCGATTATTTTTGTTGTTCTTTTAAGTCCAATGCGGCCAAGAGGCGCCGATATGATTCCCCTTGGTTCTTTAGGTCTGCCGTTTACCAGAGCAAGATAATGTTTTTTAATCTTTCTTTCTTGGAATAAGTTTTTTAAATAAAAAAAAGCCCCATCATTTTTGGTGACTATGAGTAGTCCCGACGTATCTTTGTCCAGACGATGGACGACACCGGCACGGGGGACTTCGTTCCCCGAAGCGATGAACGGTTCGCCGATATTTTTGAGTTCAGGAAATTTTTCTGTTAGCCAGCCAGTAACGCTATCCTGGGCGTCACTGATATTTTTTGGGTGAGTTATGAGGCCGGCGGGCTTGTTCAAGACCAGCAGGTTTTCATCTTCGTAGACGATTGAAATTTTCATTCTTTATGTTTTTGTTCGAGGTCATCAGTTAACTTGCGAAGTTGTTCTAAAATCTTACCCTTATCTCTTGATTTGGCAAAGACCTTTTGAACCAGGCCGGAAATTGTATCTATAAGTTCTTCCGATTCCGTGTTCGGAAAAGAAAAAGGAGTTTTTTCTTGTTTCTTCTCTCGCGCCGTGCCAATATCAACAGCATCAGCCGGTTTTTCCGGCTTGGGCCTTTCTTTTGTTGACGGTACTAATTTTATGATTTTTTCGGACATTGTGGGCGGTGAAGGGCTCGAACCCTCGACCTTCTCGGTGTAAACGAGACGCTCTAACCAACTGAGCTAACCGCCCCTTATTAAATTATTAGTGGGCGTGGGAGGGATCGAGCCTCCGACCCCGGTATTATAAGTACCGTGCTCTACCACTGAGCTACACGCCCAACATAAAATCTCACTAAATTTTATGTTTTTTACGGGTTTCAGTCAAAGTTTTAATAACCTTGAGGGTGCCAACGATCGTCTTATAATCGTTTCGGTCGGAACAGTTATAAGACAATTGTTTTTATGGCATAAGTTATTTTAAGAGACGAGGGCGTAGAATTCTTTTTGTTCGAGGGTTTCTTTAGAGATAAGTTCTCGCGCTATTTTGTGGAGAATGTCCATTTTTTGAGCCAGAACCTTTTTTGCTGTTGCAAGTCCCCCGGAGATGAATTTCTTGACCTCGCTGTCTATTTGGAAAGCGATTGTCTCAGAATAATTTTTAGTGTGTCCCATCTCTTTGCCGAGAAACACCAGCTCGTCTTTCTCGCCGTAGGTTATCGGGCCGAGTTTATCCGACATACCAAATTGGGTAACCATTTTTCGAGCTAAATCAGAAGCGACTTTGAGGTCGTTGCTTGCTCCGGTTGTCGTGTCTTTGAATATGGTTTTCTCCGCGGCATAACCGCCGAGCAGAACGGCCAGCTCTGATTCATACTCTGCCCTGGACCTAAGGTGTTTGTCTTCGGTTGGCAGTTTCAAGGTATATCCGCCTGCTCGCCCTCGGGATACGATTGAAACTTTGTGCACCGGATCGGAGTGGGGGAGTGATACGGCCACCAAAGCGTGTCCGGCCTCATGGTAGGCGGTTATCTCTGTTTCTTTTTTAGATAAAATATGGCTGCGTCTTTCCGGACCGAGAATGACTTTTTCTATTGCCTGAAATATGTCGATCTGCTTGATTTCTTTTTGGTTTTTTCTGGCGGCTAATATGGCGGCTTCGTTGGCTAAATTTGCCAAATCTGCTCCCGAAAAACCGGGCGTTCTCTCGGCCACTACTTTTAAATTCACATCTTTTGCCAGGGGTTTTTCAAGAGAATGTAATTTTAATATCTCTTCCCTGTCTTTCATTGACGGCTCATCTAACACTATCCTGCGGTCAAACCTCCCCGGTCTCAAAAGGGCGGGGTCAAGGATGTCGGGCCTGTTTGTTGCGGCCATTACTATCACCGCGTCATTTGTATCAAAACCGTCCATCTCAACCAAAATCTGGTTCAGTGTCTGTTCTCTTTCGTCGTGGCCCCCACCAAGACCGGCACCCCTGTGGCGGCCGACAGCGTCAATTTCGTCCACGAAAATTATTGACGGAGCGGTCCTCTTTGCCAGCTCAAAAGTGTCTCTAACTCTGTTTGCACCCACGCCGACGAACATCTCAACAAATTCCGAACCGGAGACGAAGTAGAAAGGAACGCTGGCTTCATTGGCAACGGCTTTGGCTAAAAGAGTTTTGCCCGTTCCCGGAGAACCGATAAGCATAATGCCTCTCGGTATTCGTGCTCCTAGTTTATGGAATTTCTGCGGATCTTTCAAAAATTCAACCACTTCCGAGATTTCTTCCTTGGCCTCAATCAGTCCGGCGACATCTTTGAACATAACTTTCTTTTTGCCGTCCAGATTTGCTAATCGCGCTTTTGATTTGCCAAAAGACAACGCCTGCATTGAGCCCTGCTGGGCTTTTGAAAACATAAACCAAAAGATTAGCAGTATAAAAAGAAAAGGAAGAACGATCGGCAATATTGATTTGAGAATTACCGCAAGTCCGCTGGCGTCTTTCACTTCAACTGCGACGGCAGAAAGTTTTTCTTTTTCGGCGCCGAGATTAGCGAGTGTTTCAAAGGCGGATATAGACAGCTCCTTTTTTGTTTTCACAAGGTCCCCGTTTGCCAGTTTTATTTCAAGAACATCTTCTTTCACGGTTATCCTCTCAACTTCTTGCGAGTTGATTTTGCTCACCAGTTCGGAAAGGGGGATGTCCGTTTTGTTAGGTGATTCAAAAAGCGACATTAAACCCGCCAGCATGACCAGCGATATAAAAACGATAAGTATGTATTTTAGGATGGTTTTCATTTAAATATGGATTTTTTATTCTAACACAATTTTTATTGAAACAAAGGGGCGTTGCATGCCCCTCATCTTTGTAAAAGGTGATGGGGCTATGCAACGCCCATGATATCGAGACCCTCTAGAATTCTCATCACATGCGAGTAATACACATATGTAGTCGGATCTAAAGGATTTTCCCGGTCTTCGTCAGGATTCAGATAGAACCGCTTATTCTCCCACATCCAGCGAAGGAGTCCGACCGGCAGAAGAGCGAATCCGCCGATCTCGCATATTTCTTCCGGATCGGTTTTTTTACCGACCTCTTCCTCGTCTACTCCGAGGCCAAGGAGTTCTTCTCGGGTAAGGGTATTTATACTTAGTCCTTGTTGAGCGATAGCTTCTTCAGTACAAACGCCTTCAGCGATGAGGTCATTCTTCAAATTGAGAAGAAATTCTTTAACCTTTGAGTTAAACCAATCAACCTCGGTAAGATAGTAGTTCATCGGATTCAGGAGTAATTTCTCCTGTGACCTCAACTCGATATGAACCTGTTGTCCGTCGGTATAGGGTACCCAACGAATCAAATCACTCGTCCTTTTGTCTAATATCAGAGCCTTGTTTTTTTCTCCTGGTATTGGAATTAAGTGAGCCCTGACGACTCTTATCCCACTCTCATTCCCGCCTTCTCTAATGGCGGTCTTTTCTGTGGTTTCAAGCCATTCCGGGTTGAGTCCACCCCCCGGCATTCCGTAGGCTGCTGGCTTGCCCTTTCTCTTGCCACCCTTTTGTTGTTGAGCATCAAATCCTAAGAGTTGGGCCAGTGGATTTTTCCTGCCCTTATCGGCGTGGTTATAAACCAGAAAAATATTAAGTTCCGGAGAAAACTCTTTGTCCCTTATTGGAAAGATACAAAACGATGTTGGAGAAGATGGCTGTCCTCTCCAATCAACTGATTCGGGTTTTCCCCATCGTCTGGCCATGATTGGCCTCCTCTCTTTACCGTATTATTGCATAAGTTAGTTTGTCCGTCAAGTGCGACGCAGACTCCTGTGGATAAACGACTTCGCAAGTCGTTTATCCACAGGTTGGGGTATTTGGGCTAATTTAAAGGCCCCGTCTTTTGGTTGGGGCCATTGTTCTGACTAACATCGAAGGACTAAAACAATATCTTTCTGCCATTCAGTCCCCAGATCAATTTTTTCGGGGGATGGGGCAGGGAACGGATTTGTTCGGCGAAGGCGTTGAACGACGCCTCGCCGGGGCAGTGATGAACAATGAGTGTCTCCGGTCTTGCGAGCCGGACCCGCTCTATCAACCCGCCCTGATAATCATGGGACGAATCGTCCAGATGCCGAACACCACATCGGACGTTCACGTATATGGGCTCGATACGGCCCTTGACCAGATTGGTCATCTTGAGAGTTCGGCCTCTCTCAATCTCCAAAATTGTCTTGGCGACCGAGTCGTCGAATACATGGCCGGTGAAGACCGTCGTGTTCTTTTCGTTGGGAAGAATCTCCGGCGCGATTGCTGAAGCAATTCCTTGGTTTAGCGTGGCTGACGAAGCGATATAGATCACGCATCCATGCTCGCCTCGAGTGTATTCCATTCGCTGACGCCACGCCTCCTCTTTCTTATTCTTGTCCTCCTCAATGAAGATGACTTTACCGTTCTTGATGAGCTCGTCAATCTCGGGCAACTCAACCCGTATGTGGTCACGAACGAGACCGTCAACGATGATGGGAAGTCCCAAGTGGAGGGATTTCAGAATTCGGTCTGATCCCTTGCTGGCGGCGTACGAAGGATTGAAAACGATGCCTCCCCGCTCGTATGTTTTTCGGACGATATCATCCCATTCACGATTGACCTCACTACGCGGCTTTGCCATTCTAAGGCCGCCATTGGTGGCCTCAGTGATCATTATTACCTTGCCGCCTGTGAAAAAGTCACCCAAGAATTCGTCGTCCGGCAGCATTACTCCCGGAACAACCGTTGGATGGCTGGCGATGTCACCGGTCAGGAAGATCCGGTTGCCGTCAGGGGCGATAATGAAGAACGAAGATGCTCCTACATCGTGACCGGCCGAATGGAGTCCGATCTCCCAGCCGGCCCATTCATCAGTACTGAATTCTTTGTTGAGATCCACCCACCATGACAGATCCACAACCCGCAAGTTGGGGTTGTTGTAAAAGAAATCCAGCTGTTCTTCCGTGAAAACCGGCTTTGGGATCGGCAGACCCATTTTTCGGGCCTTCTCCGCCTCTTTGAAAGCGATGTGGTTTGAGTCCTCAAGGGTGACTCGAGTACCCTCAAATGCTTTTGTCGACATCAGCATTAATGCTTCAGGATGATGCCACATGAGGGCGGGAAGCGACCCGCTGTGGTCAAAATGTTTATGAGTTTCAAGAATCAGGTCAATGCGCTCACCGACATAGTTGTTTCCGTCAGGCAAGTATTGAACTTTGATCTCGCCGTTGCTATCCAGGCCAATGCCTGAATCAACAGCGATACTCTTTCCACAAAGGCGGATGAAATGTCTGGTCCCGCCGATAAAGCCGGGAACCTTAATTCCGTCAATCATTCGGTACTCGCCGTCCTGGCGGTACCAATTATCATTTCTCACTGTCTTTCTCCTTTTCTCCTGATTGTTAAGTACTCACTACTAACCGCTTTAAAGTGATTATAAGCGAATACTTAAAAAACGACCCGGGAAGGGGAGGAGAGATGAACTCTCCACCCCTTCTCCGGGTTGCGATCGGGAACCTAGCCGCGATTCCCGATGTTTCTCTCGCGTGGGTCGCGGCTCTGGCGGCCGGCGGTGGCGCGGCGGTGTGGGCTGTTGAACCCGTCACCCTTGCCACCGAATCCGATTCGGTCGCGGAAGGAGCTGTTCTGCTCCTTGCGCGCGGCGAACGTGGCGGTCACGCCCTCCAGTCGCGCCTGGGCCTGGTCGAAGGCTTGGCTCGGCAGGAGATCCCGCACGGTCCGTCTGTCGGCGAGCTGTCTCGTCTTCTCCCGCGCATCGCGGAGTTTGAAGAGACAATTGCCGACGTGCCCCGGCTGGACGGCCATCGGTCTTCCGACAACGACCGCCTGTCCACGGTACACGACGTTGCCGTCGCGGTCGCAGACGAGGTCTCCGACGACGTCGCCCTCGCGCTTGACCTCGTTCTTGACCAGCGCGGTCCGAACGATCGGCTGACCGATCGTCTTCTGACAGAACCCGCAAACGACCTCATCGGTCGGCGCCGACGGATCCTCGGAGTGGAGCTCGGCGATATCCTCGACGGTCAGCGGCCGGTCGAGGAAGTTCGAGCGATCCTCCAGATCGTGCCACCCGAGGGGGCGGCTCTCACGCGGGCCGTAGAGACCTGCGGTCTGGATTCCGAGATTGTTTCCGTCCCAGAGGCGCTTTGCCTCTGGAGTCAGAACCATGCGTTTCTCGGCGTCCGGCTGGGCCGTGGCGCTGGCCGTGGCCAGGTCCTGTTGTTCCACGTCGCCGAGTGGTTCAGACGAGGGAATCTCGTCCTTGGTCATCTTCTGAATCTTCTCTCTCTTGGCCATGTGGCCTCCTTTTGCCCGTAATGGGCGTTGTGACGTAGTTGACGAACCTCTTCCTGGCTCCGCCGCTCGCGACGGAGCGGGTTGCAGAAAAGAGGGGATTATCGGCCTTAAGGCCTCAAATTTCTAATTACTAATTTCTAAAGCAATAAAGCCGTTAATCGCCTCTTTCCTGTGTTAACCGAGTTTGACTCGGCTCGCCTAGTATTAATGTTCTGTTTTCATTATACTCCTTTGGTAAAAAATGTCAAGCCCCGCAAGAATGCGGGGCTGGCGGACACAGTCCGCTTAAATATTTATGGAGTAACCAGCTGAACCTTTTTGCCGGCGAGTTTCAGATTGCTGGCTTTGTTCAGGATGGAGACCTTCGGGCCGATGCCCCGACTGACGACTTCACCTTCCGGGGTGGGCACTTGCTCTCGCCAGCCCTCGAAGACCATCACCGGCTTGCCGTCTTGTTGGATGGCCTCTTTCCGGCCGGCGCAGTTCAGCATCAGCACGCTGCCTTTGCCGGCAGTGCCGTCTTCGTTCAGGTACGGGTTGAGATATCCCTCAACCATCCAAAGATTGGACCTGGTCAAACCAACGAAGGCGTTGACCAACTGATTGAACCTCTCGACAAAATTCTCGTGAAGAGGAGTGTCGTTCAAATGCTGACGGTGGCAGAACGTGAATCGCACGTCGCTCGTCTTGACATCGACCGACTTTCCCATTTTGAACCTTGTCGTCGTTTTTTCTCCAGCGACTCTCGCGCCGACGAGAACATAGTTGCCCTTGGTGTTGAGCAGGCCTGTCCGCAGGCCGACCAACCACACATCGGGCGTAGATGGTAGAACTTTAACACCTTGAACCATCGATGTGACGCTAGAGCGGTTGATGAGCAATCGGGGGATACAGTCTGGCACCGACTCGCTCCTTATCAAGAATTTGAATACCACGAGCCGAATTTTCGGCCCGAGAGTTGCCAGGTGCCGAATGGTACCTGGGGTTGCGATGGCCCCAACGTTGACAGTCGGGGCTCCGACCGAAAGCGTCGGAGTTGTAGTTTTAGCCACGTAGTCACCTCTTGTGGTTGTGGTCCGACTCGAGTCAGACCGGGGTTAACGAACTTACAGATGGTGTAATTATACACCATTACAAAAGTTTCGTCAACTTTTGTAAAATCTCTAAATCCTAAAACATAACAATCTCTAATCTCGAATCTCTAAACCCTAAACAATGTCAAAATTCAAATCTCAAAACTCAAAATAAAGCAAACACTGTTATCGGTAGTTATATATTTTTTGAGATTTCTTCAATTTTGATATTTGAGATTATTTAGAGATTAGGATTTAGAGATTAGAGATTTTACTCTAGTGTCAATACTATTTTGTGATCCTTAACATCAATGCTGACGATGGCCATGGCGTATTCCCCGTCCGGCTGAACGACATCAGTTGTTCGGGTGGGTTTGCCGTCTTTTATTACTTCCTCCGCGGGCAGGAATCCGATTATGTTCGGTGTTAGCTCCACAAATGCGCCGCTAGGCCGCACCTTGATAACTTTGCACTTAACTTTTTGACCAACTTGGAATTTCTCTTCTACTTTTTCCCATGGATTTTCTTTGAGTGCTTTTAGCGAAAGCGAAACCCTGCCTCCGTCCAGGTTTATTATCTTGGCTTTTATTTTTTCTCCAGTATGCAAAATTTCTCTCGGGTCTTCTATGAATTTCCAGTCGATTTCGGAAGAATGTATTAAAGCGTCCAGACTGTCGTTCAGTTTTACAAAAGCGCCGAAGTCGGTTACCTCGGTTATCTCTCCCTCAATAATTTCACCGACGGTTAGTTTTTTTAGTTCTTCTTTAGCCAGGTCTTCTGATATCGCTTTTTCTGAAACAATGAGCCTGTTCTCTGATTCGGAGAAGTCTATTATCTTTACTTTAAATTCTTGGCCCTTAAATTTCTGTAGCGCCTGGACTATTTTAGTTATATCGCCACCCTCTACTTTGGGGTAATGTTCAGATGAAAGTTGCGACAACGGGAGGAATCCTTGTACGCCGCTTAGTTCAACGATAAGGCCGCCCTTGTTAATGTTCACGATGGTGGTGGTTACAACTTCATCTTTGTCCATCTTTTCTTTTATATCCTGCCAGGCGGTTGTCATTTGAGCCGCTCTAAGCGAAAGTTCTCGGTAGCCGTCTTCGTTTTCCAGTTCAATAAGCATGGTGGAAACAGTATCCCCGCGCTTTAAGGACCGCATTCTCTCAGGGTTGTCATAAAATTCCCCCGGATAAACTATTCCTATGCCGGCTGAACCGAGGTCAACTATTACACTGCTTTTTGAAATATTGATTACTTGCCCCTGAAGGATGCTTCCGGCTTTTGGCAAATAAAACTCCTCCTTTGCCAGGAGGTCCTTCATGGACTTGATACCATTCTGTACGATTTCCATAAGTAGGGAATATACACGATTATGTTCAAAAACGCAACTCTAAAATTATGGACTTAATGTCCAATAATCAATAACCAACATCCAATCAAACAATTAAAACTTTTAAATAACCAAACCCGTAACTGTTTTGAGTATTTGTATAATTGGTTATTTATTGATCATTGATTATTGAGGTTTATTTTGTTAATATTAAAATATGATTATCACCTGGTTCGGACACTCATGTTTTCGCATTGAAAGTAAAGAGATTAGTATTTTAACCGACCCGTTTTCTAAAGACATTGGGTTAAAACCTCCTCGGATAAAAGACGACATTGTTCTTGTTAGCCACAAACATTACGATCACAACAATGTGGAGGATGCCCCTCCACAAGCCATGGTGATAGATGGCCCGGGGGAATACGAAAAACGGGGAGTATACATAAGAGGCATTCTCTCGTACCACGACAAAGAACAAGGGAAGGAAAGAGGGCTCAATACCATTTATATAATAAAAGCCGAAGATATCGTTGTTTGCCACATGGGTGATTTCGGACAGGGTGCTTTTGAAAACAATCAGGTGGACGATATCGGAGATGTAGACATATTAATGCTTCCAGTAGGAGGCACATACACGATTGATTATAAAGAAGCCGTTGAAGTGGTGGGAAAGGTTGAGCCCAAAATTGTTATTCCGATGCACTACAAGATTAAGGATTTAAAGATAGACATAGACGGACCCGATAAGTTTGTTAAAGAATTAGGGCTGACACCAGAAAAAATGGATAAATACAAAATAGCAAAAAAGAACCTGCCTACGGAAGAAATGAAGTTGGTTTTATTTAACATATAACACGAATATAATGCCCTTCTTAAGTGACATAAAAAAACAACCCCAACACACGAGAGAGATAATGTTTGGTCTCTCAGTTTTTATTACCATTTTACTGATTGGCATGGTTTGGTTTCGCTCATTTCAGCAGAACCTTTATGTTTTGTTAAATCCCGAGGAAGAGGTTGATAAAATATTAGCCGTTGAAAATGCTCCAGTTCCGTCGTTGTTCGGTTTCATTTGGCAGACGGCGGGGGATGTTAAAGGACTAGTTTTCGAATTATTCAACGGCAAAGAAATGAGTGGCATAGAGCTTAAGGGTTTCCAAGATTCCGCTAGAGAAAACAAAGTTTACACACTGCCGTTGTCGGAGTACAAATAGCCGTTAGCCATTGCGGGCTGCGCGTCGGCAGGTACGGTCCCGGCTGCGCCTACGACGATCTTCGTTCTCATCAGGCAGTTTCGTAACCTTCTGCCTGAATCCTTGTTCCCTTGCGGGGCCCTTCTGGGCCCCGCCGTTTATTTTTGGAGGTTGAAATTTAATTAAAATTTTAGTATCCTATAGATACATTTTATGGCTGAAGACAACATCAAACAAAACATCAAACAACGCGAAATAGTTGAGGAGATGCAACAATCGTACTTGGAGTACGCTATGAGCGTTATCGTTTCCCGCGCTCTTCCCGATGTCAGAGATGGTTTAAAGCCGGTCCACAGAAGGATACTCTACTCTATGTACGAAATGGGTTTGAGACCGAGCGCCAAATACCAAAAGTCGGCAAAAGTGACCGGATATGCGATGGGTAATTATCATCCGCATGGCGACTCGGCAATTTACGATTCTCTTGTTCGCATGGCTCAGAACTTTTCTCTTCGCTATCCTCTAGTTGATGGTCAAGGAAATTTTGGCAGCGTTGACGACCGCGCGGCCAGCATGCGTTACACGGAGTGCCGGCTTTCTCATTTCTCTGAAGAACTGTTGGTGGATATAGAAAAAGAGACCGTTAATTTTCAGGATAATTACGATGCGTCCATTAAAGAGCCGACTGTTTTGCCAACGAGAATTCCTAATCTCCTCATCAATGGTTCTATGGGCATAGCCGTCGGTATGGCTACTAATATTCCGCCTCATAATTTAGGCGAGGTTCTTGACGCTCTTATGTTTTTGACTGACCGTCCCGATGCCGATGTTATCGAGCTTATGAACTTTGTTAAGGGTCCCGACTTTCCAACAGGGGGAGTTATCTATAACGAAAAAGACATTCACAACGCTTATGCTACCGGAAGAGGTCCTCTCATAATGCGAGGCAAGGCCGAGATAGTTGAGGGTAAAAAGGGCTTTCAAATAATAATCACCGAGATTCCATATCAGGTAAGTGTTGCCGAACTTATCAAACACATTGCTGATCTGGTCAAAGACAAAAAAATGGACGGTATCAGAGACATACGGGATGAGTCGGACAAAGACGGCTTGAGAATTGCTGTAGATCTGAAGCAAGACGCTTTTCCGAGGAAAGTCCTTAATCAGCTTTTTAAATACACCGAACTTCAGAAAGCGTTCCATTTCAACATGCTGGCTCTGGTAGACGGCATTCAGCCCCAGATACTGGGGCTAAAAGGGCTGCTTGAAAAGTTCATCGACCATCGTAAGGAAGTGGTGACAAGGCGCGCCAAATTTGATTTGAACAAAGCTAAAGACCGAGCCCATATTTTAGAAGGTCTAAAGAAGGCGCTTGATCACATAGACGAGATAATAAAAATTATCAGAGCATCCGATTCAAAAGAAGACGCTTTCAGTAATTTGGTAAAAAAATTCAAATTCTCCGACAAGCAGGCCACCGCGATATTGGAAATGAAACTTCAGGCCTTGGCCGGTCTTGAGAGAAAGAAAATAAATGACGAGCTCAAAGAAAAAAAAGAACTTATAGCGTATCTGGAGGCCTTGCTGGCCAGTCCGAAGAAAATTTTGGGCGTCGTCAAAGATGAACTCAAGGTCATAAGAGACAAGCACGCCGATGAACGAAGGACAAAGGTGGTGAAATCAGCTCTTAGAGAAATAGGGGAAGAGGAGTTGGTGCCGGAGGAGGACTCGTTGTTTATGCTCACGCGTGGCGGTTATGTAAAAAGAATAGCGCCTGACGTTTTGAAGGCGCAAAAAAGAGGTGGCAAGGGTCTGGTGGGGATAGCGACAAAAGAAGAAGATGTCGTATCGCAGTTCTTTGTTGCCAATACTCATGACAGTTTGCTGTTTTTCACGAATTCAGGGAAGGTTTTTCAGACCAAGGCTTATGAGGTGCCTGAGTCTTCTCGCCAATCTAAAGGAAAGGCGATTGTTAATTTCCTTCAGGTTTCTCCGACCGATGTTATTACTGCAGTAGTGCCGATACCTAAATCAATTGCCGGGGGACAAAAAGAGATGTTTTTATTTATGGCGACGACCGGGGGTGTCATAAAGAAAGTTGATATGGATGCTTTTGGAGCTGTAAGAAAAAGCGGAATGGTCGCCATCAAGTTGAGAGCCACTTCGGCAAACTCAGGGCAAGCGGGCGATGAGCTGGGCTGGGTTATTCCTACATCTGGTAATGATCAGGTGATGCTTGTTACTTCTGACGGAAATGCCATTAGGTTCAAAGAGAAAGATGTAAGGCCGATGGGAAGGGGCGCGGCCGGTGTTATCGGTATTCGTTTAGAAAAGGATCAAAAAGTGGTGGGCGCCGATGTTGTGCCGTCAGGGGTTGAAAAGGGCCTGCATGTATTGGCGGTGATGAAGAATGGGTATGGTAAAAGAACAGACCTCAAATCATATAAAGTTCAAAAACGAGGCGGTCACGGCGTAATGACGGCGAAGATAACTCCCAAAACAGGTGAGTTAGTTTCGGCGCATATAACTTCGGAAGAAAACAAAGAGCTCATCGCGGTATCGCGTAAGGGAGTCGTAATAAGGACCTCGATAGAAAGCATCTCGGTATTGAGCAGAGCGACTCAAGGCGTAAGAATAATGAGGGTTGAAGCGGGCGATGGTATAGCGTTGGTGGTTGTAGTTTGAGTGCCATGGTCGCGAGGTCTTACCGTCTTCTCATCACGGTTCCTCATCTCGTCATCGGATTCTGTATGACCGGTATGTGTTATCTAAAATAACAGGTGACCCTCACTTGCCTCCCAGCCCCTCTTTTCTTTAAAAAGTGGGGCTGGGCGTTCGACCTATTATTTTAGAACACATATTCGGTCAACCTCACCCTCTTCCTCGCCTCGTCAAGTGATTCGAAAACGGCAAGACCTCACTCCCAAGATGGTTTAATTTAACTGACGAAGATAGGAAAGAGTAAAAGTTTAAAACTTTGTGACACGAAGAGTCTGGCTTCATATTTAACACCAGAGCGAAACCATCCCTAAATTTAATCATTAGACGAACCGAGGGGATTTATGAAGATGACCCTGATTTTATCCGATAATCATAGGTCAAACGCCCCCGCCTTGGCGGGGGAGGCAAGTGCGGGTTACCTGTGATTATCGGCTATAAAATCAGGGCCACTCTGCAATAAATCCCTGAAGGTGAGGAAGTTGATTTAAATTTGGGGTGGTGAACGACACTTTGTTTATAACTAAATTCCTCACCGTGCTAAAATAGTTAGTATGGAACAACCGGCAAGTATGCCCATAATCAGCACCGGCAATCATCTCGGTACGGGCGGGTTTTTAAACCCCGATTTAATTATCAATGAATTTGGTTTGCGCGAGGGAATGAGCGTGGCTGATTTTGGTTCCGGAGCGGGTTATTTTACCATTCTTGTTGCAGAAAGAGTCGGCAAAGAAGGGAGAGTTTATGCTCTGGATATTATGGAGAGCGCGCTTGACAGCGTAAGAGCAAAAGCCAGAGCCGCTGGCCTTGAAAATGTTGAAATAATCAGAACCAATCTTGAAGTGGTAGGCAGTTCAGGATTGGCTGACCAGTCGCAAGATGTTGTTCTGGTGGCGAACATACTGTTTCAGTCCGAAAAGAAGTCAGAAATTATCAGAGAAGCTAGGAGGGTTTTGAAAGACAGCGGATTGCTTGTAATTATTGACTGGAAAAAAGACGCAGGGGGATTCGGACCGCCGGACAATTTAAGGACAGAAGAAGCGGCAATGCGATCTCTTGCGGTTGGGGGAGGACTTGTATTTGAAAGGAATTTTGACGCCGGGCAGTTTCATTTCGGGATGGTATTTCGCAAAACGAATATGTAATGCAAATCTACAAATGGCATGCGAACCCTGCACTATTCAATGCAGGACTAGTCAGATACCGGATGGTATCTGGTGCTGTAAATAACTTATTCGCATGTGCGCATTTGTAGTGCGCTATTCGCATACTGACTATTGATAATAAAAAATTAGTGGTGATTTTAGTGGGAGGTATTGTTCTCCTTGTGTTTGTCACGCTTATTCTGATTTTACGTAATGTCGGGGGCGGCGGCACTGGTACCGGCCAGAAGATTACTCTTGAATTCTGGGGTGTTTTTGACAACAAAACTGCTTTCGATAAAGTCATCAGAGACTTTCAAGCGCAAAATCCGGAGATCGCCGTGGTTTATAGGCAGTTTTCGTTTGAGGATTATGAGAAGGAAGTGATAAATGCCCTCGCCAGTGGTACTGGTCCCGATATTTGGATGATACACCACACTTGGTTGCCTAAGCACATAGATAAACTTGCACCGATTCCCGAAAAAATCCCTGGCATTGATCGGCCTTTGTTGACTTTCAAAGACTTTCAGAACCAATTTGTTGAAGTAGCTGTTCAGGATTTGGCGGCGGGCAGTCAGATTTATGCCTTGCCTCTATATGTTGATACTTTGGCTCTCTATTACAACAGGGATTTTTTTAACACCGCCGGTATTACTCAGCCTCCAAAGAATTGGGAAGAATTTAACAGTACAGTCGAACGGCTTACTAAACTCGACGCATTCAGTAATATCGTTCAAGCCGGAGCGGCCATAGGTACCTCGTCTAACATTAACAGGTCCACTGATATACTCATGGCCTTAATGCTTCAAAGCGGCGTGAGAATGACTGACGCCGACAATGCTAACGCCACCTTCTCAAGGTCCGTAGGCAACACTCCGGTTGGCGAAATAGCCTTAAGATATTATACCGATTTTGCCAGTCCGAATGTTAAAACATATACCTGGAACAACAGCCAGCATTACTCGATAGACGCGTTTACCGAAGGTTCTGTCGCAATGATGTTCAACTATTCTCATCAGGCCGGAATTTTAAACGAAAAAGCGTCCAGGTTGAATTATGCCATAACGCCTTTTCCGCAGATAAATGAAACAGATACCAAAAACTATGCTAACTATTGGGCGGTGGCGGTTTCAAAGAAATCTTCACTTTCAAACGAAGCTTGGCGATTCGTTGCTTATTTGGCTTCGCGTGACGGCATTTCAAGTTATCTTGCCGAGACTATGCGTCCTTCAGCGAGGCGCGACATTATTGATCTTCAAAAAAACGATTTGAGTTTAGGCGTTTTTGCCAGCCAGGCTCTATCAGCTAAGTCTTGGTACCAGATAGACAGTTCCGCGATAGAATCCATATTCGCTGAAATGATAGACAACGTTAATTTCGGCCGACTATCAATAAAAGGAGCGATACAAGGAGCAGAAGCGGAAGTCAATGTTTTGATGCAAAGATCGAGGAGAAACAGATAATAAAAGCATAAAATGCAAAGTGCAAAACGCAAAACAACAACGCAAAAGTTAAAATACTTTAAATTTTTAGTTGTTCTTTTTAGCTTTTCATTTTTAGCTTTGAACTTGGCGCCCGCTGCGCAGGCGGTCGATATTCCCGGTTGGCCTTTGGTGCCTTGCGGGCTTAATCAAGACAGAGCAGAAACTTTAGATATAGATGAATCTCAGCCTTGCGGGCGCTGTGATCTTTTCCAACTTTTGAAAAATATAATCGACTTTGTTATGGGCGGTTTAATGCCGCCTTTGGCAGTTCTTCTTTTCGTGTGGGCCGGATTTCTAATTCTGCTAAGCGGCGCCAATCCGGGGCTGTATGCTCAAGGTCAGACGATATTTAAAAATACTTTTTACGGGATCATCGTTTTACTTTCGGCGTGGATGATAACCAATACATTGATTTTGAGCGTTGGTTCTAACTACAACACCGCCGGTAACTGGTGGCAGTTCACTTGCACTGAACCGGCGCCAGTTACACCACCTCCAATTCCAACTCCAATTCCAACTCCAACTGCTTCTGTAACCCCGACACCCACAGGTTCGGTAACTCCTACTCCTTCACAAGGTCCCTTAATCATCACCACCTCTTCCTTACCAGGCGGAACAGTGAATCAAAGCTATTCACAGCAAGTTGATGCAAGCGGTGGCACAGGAACATACTCGTGGTCAGTTAGCAGTGGAACTCTGCCTGCCGGACTAAGCATTAACTTTGCAAACGGCAGAATCTCCGGCACTCCCACCACCGCTGGCACATCAACCTTCACCGTCAGAGTTACCGACAACTCCACGCCTCAGCAATCAGCCACGAAGCAGTTGAGTATTGTGGTGAGTAGCAGTACCTTGACTTGCGGTCAGCCGTGGGAGCAGAACTTATGTCAGCCAAGACAGATGACTTGCAGCGCTTCTGCTTGCAGTCAGTATACTTCCGCTATCAACCAGTATGCCGAGAGAACCGGAGTAGCCAACGGAGCTAATTTTCTTAAAGCGATAATGATAAAAGAATCGGCCTGTAATGTCGGAGCTCAAAGCGGTTCAGTCCCGCCGTCATGCGGTTTGATGCAGTTGAAAGCGTCAACGGCTAACATATACAAATCTAGATGTGGTGTTCCATCTAATGTCGATATAACCTGCGACTGGCTTAAACAGTCAGCCAATACCAACGCCAGTATTTGTATTGCTGCCGAATATATGGGAGCGCTAACCCAAACCTCTTGTGGAAGTACTCCCAGAGGAGTTTCGGCGGGATATAACGGCGGTAGCGGCGCCTGTCAGCAAAGTAGCGACTGTTCAGGCCAAACTAACTGTGCCGGTGGGCCGGTTCAAAGATGGGAATGTTTATATGACAACCCCCAGCAAAATGTTTGTAATACCGGCTACGCTGAAACGCGCGATTACGCCACAAAAGTGCTATACTGTTACAATAATCTGGGATTTTAAGTATTTGCCTGCGCGCAGTGAAACGAGCACAGTTGCAAATACTTAACCCCGCACTAATCCCGCCCCTTTCCGCCAACAGGCGGATGGCGGTCAGCGGAAAAGATTAGTGCGGGGCTACTACCGATAAAAATGCAAAATTTAAATATCAAAATGAAAAATGACAATCTAAAATTTAAAATTTTTGTAATTTTCTTGATTCTACTTTCTACTTTCTACTTTTTACTTTTTAGCTCTGTTTTAGCCGACGAACCCGGAGGCGATGACTTCGTCTATCTCTTCCATCTCTACTACGACAACGATCAGCTTTTTGCCGACCGTGACTTTGAATTTAAGTATGATGTCATACCGGAAGAGTTTAAATCCGAAATCTTGGTAACTCAATTCCCATTTAAGGGAGAAGTGATAAATTTTAAAAACGAGGTTGCGGCCAGTTTCTTGTTTGATCCCAGAAAAGGGGACCGGGGATTTTTAAAGGGGAAAGTTGCAGTTAAGGCGCCCTATATTCCCGATGCGGATAAAGTTTACTTTTATGACAATCAGGGCAACCAGCTTTTAACTTTTTTCGTGGGCGAGAGTTCTTTTTGCGACGATGACGGAATTTGTAATGTTGAAAAAGGAGAAAACGAACAGACTTGCTCAAATGATTGTAAAGCGATACCAACGACTGACGATCAACGACCAGCGACTGACGGGGAAGGGTTGTCTGGCATGGCGTGGACGCTGATTATTTTGGTGTTAGCTTCAATCGGCGCGGGCGGGTGGTATTTCTGGCGAAAGAGAAAAATGGTCGAGCATGTTCAAGAAGATCAATTTACGAATAAATTAGGGTAAATTATAATTGTTACTAACGGATGTTTAGATATAAAAAATTAGCTCCTTTGTTTTTTACTCTTGTCGTTATTGCGACCGGCCTGTTTTATGCCGATCCTGTTTTGGCCGGAAGAGCTGAGGGGGTAGAAATAAATAGATTTGATGTGCAACCCAGGACTGTCAATGTTGGTCAGAATTTAAATTTTACTCTCAATGTTACCGTATACAAAACTGAATTTGACAGGTACTGCACCGTGTTACCGGGAGGCGGCTTGGTCGGTTCCGATCTGTATTGGATGGTCGGCGAGATATTGTCGGACGGAAGGAATTTAAATTTCCATCCCGGTACAGGTAACAACAGAGTAACATACAGCCAGCTTACGCAACGATTTGACAGCAACGGCGTTGCTAGGATTGATTTTTCGTTCTCAAAAGCAGCAGTATCGCGCCAAAGCGGCAGTGCTAATACACCGAATCTTCCCAATAGAAAATTTTATGCCGAATTCAGCTGTAACAGAGCTACCGGAGCCGTCCCAATCACCCGCTCAAGTGACGAGTCGGTAACCGTTAACGCGGGTTCCGGTTGCGGAGGTCCCGGCCAGCCGGGTTGTAGCGACGGTACTTGCAACAACAATGGCATATGTGACGCTGGCGAGATTAGTGCTACTTGCGGGGATTGTCCCGTTGCACCCGGCGCAACACAGTCGTTTCTATTTTCAATACCTAACCCTCTCCAGGCCAATAATCTCGTGGAGCTTATTGATGTCCTAGCCACATGGCTTTTTAATATCGCCATTCCCATTACCGTCGCGATGATTGTTTACGCCGGAATCATATTCTTAATTTCTAAAGGCGAACCGGCGAAGATAACCCAAGCCAAAAATATACTATTGTACGCCGTAGTCGGATTCGCTATCATATTGATAGGCAAAGGATTTATTACGCTGATAGAAAGCGTTCTCAATTTAGGAGCTGGCTCCTAAATTGAGAATTTCTAATTTCTAATATCTAATGAAATTCAAAATTCAAAATTCAAAATTCCAAATTTCGGTTCTACTTTCTACTTTCTACTTTCTACTTTCTAAGTCGGCGCTTGCCAGCAGTCATTTGACCGATCAGCCGGGAATTAATCTGACCATTCAGGATGTTTTGGGAATTATTACCGGTCTTGCTTGTTGGATTTCCAGAGTGGCTCTTGTTTTTATCGTGATAGCGATAGTCTATTACGGCGTTAAATTTATGACGGCCCAAGGCGATCCGGCGAAACTCACAAAGGCCAAAGAATCGTTCATCTGGGGGCTGGTGGGCGTGTTGGTTATTCTCGGAACTTATACTATAATTGCTACGGTGGCCAATTCATTAGGAGCAGATTACACACTATTTATACCGTTGCAGTGTTCATAAATTAACAGCCGACAACTTATAATCTTTAATGAAAAATAAAATTACCAAATTACCAAGTTACTTAATTGTGGCGGCAATTTTGCTTCCCAAAACCGTTTTGGCGATTATTCCTCCTGGCGGGGGAAGCGGTGGCAGCTCTTTGCCCTCCGGTACTCCTATTACTCTTGATGTTTTAGAGTATGTTATTTTGAGGATAAGCACTTTTCTTATAACCGTTAGCGCGGTGCTAGCTCTGATATTTATTGTGTGGAGCGGAGTAACCTATATGTACGCCGGAGAAGACACAGCCAAAGTAACTAGCGCTCAGAACCGACTAAAGAGCGGCATAATCGGGGCGGCGATTGTTTTTGGCGTGGGTGTGATTATCCAGACGATTGTATCAGTCGTAACGCTTGATTTTTTCTGCACAGTAAGGATTCCGATTATCGGCACATGTCTTTATTAATATTTGAGAGTAGGATATAATTTTAAAATAAACGACCCTCCTTCGCGTAAAGCTTCGGAGGGCGAGGGAAGGAGGTGGAGGAATGAGTAAAATTATCAGGACAACTTTAATAGCGGTGACGGTAATGGCTGTGTTGATGCCAGTTTTAGTGTTGGCGACATTATCGACCCCAACGCCTCCAACCACCGGTCAAGCGGTTACACTGAATGAAATAGAAGACTTAATAACAAGAATTGCGCAGTTTTTGATAGTTGTTTCCATAATTATTGCGGTTATATTCATTATTTGGGGAGGTATTATGTATATGGCAGCTAGGGGAGACGAAGATAGAGTAAGCAAGGCGAAAGCAACTATTTTCAACGGCATAATCGGAGCAGCAGTAGTATTGGGTGTAGGCGTTATATTGCAGACATTGGCAGGACTTATCACCCGATCTTTCTTCGCTTAGTCAGAACTTGCTGGTCGCTCTCGCCTCATTTTTGGCGAGTACGCTCTTGACCAATTTCTTCGTTAAAATCTCCGCTTCTCCTTCGCTATACTACAAGTATGGCTCAGTCGAATGCTCGATTTTGCCTCGAACTTAGTCAAGCCAGCAGTGTTCTGGTAACCACATCTTTAGAAATACCCAAAACAAAAATAACTCAATTGATTGAGTTATTTTTGTTTTGGGTATTTCTGGTGTAATATACTTGGGTAATGCTGGGGTGATGGAATTGGCAGACATTACGGCCTTAGAAGCCGTTGCTCGCAAGAGCGTGGGAGTTCAAATCTCCCCCCCAGCACTAAAGATTTTTCACTATAAACACTCAGAGCAAGCAATACCTAATCGTATTTTATCACTTGACGAGTCATTACACACATCAACCTAAAGTAAAGCGAAACTCCTACTTCTTTTTCTCACTATGACGGGTAGTTAGCAGTTGCAGATGAGCGACGCTATTTTTCTGGGAAACCGAGTCGGGGATGTCAGGTTCGGTCGGGATTTTGGCCGATCCGCCTTCGGCGGAACGAAGTCGAGCCTACGGCGAGATGAAGTCCGCATGGCCTGACAGGGGTGACCCCGAGCGGTCAGGAAAATTAGGAGCGAGTTGCAACTGCTCTATGAGGAATCCGTGAGAAAAAGAAGTGGGGGTTTTGCTTTATAACTACTCCAACGGATTTCTCTCAAGCGGAGCCGGTGCGCCGTAGTTTGAATCAAATCTTTCTTCTTTCACCAACGAGTCGCCTTGATAGATTTTTCTGACGAAGTACGCTTTCATGGAGCCGTTCGTTTTTTGGTCGTACTGAAAAGGCCCTTCAAGGACAATCTTTCTTCCGTCGTCCGGCCCGTAAATGTCAAATATTAATTTTGTACCCTCAATCCTTGATTGTATAAGGATGTAATTTGTCGTATCATTTTTGAACTTTAGGTCGACTGACCCTGGGTATATTGTGGCGTCAAAACCCTGCGGGTCGTAGTATCTAACCGGGAAAGAATGCGGTCTTCTTTCTAGTATCGGCAATCCAGCCATTATTGCTGACCTGAATAATGTTGTTGATACCTGACATAATCCACCGCCTAATTCTCTTATTAATTTGCCGCCCTTAATAACTAATTCGGACTCAAATCCATTTTGCTCATTCACTTCGCCCAGTATTGAGTTGAACGAGAATTCTTCCCCGGGTTTTAATATTGTGCCATTGTGTTTTACAGATCCGATTTTAATATTGTGAATTCTCGCCTGACTTGAACCTTTAAAATTAGACTCGCCTCGGCCAATTAGGGTAGTGATACCCAGCTCGTTGATTCTTTCTAGGGTTATGGCTGGTTCAATTAGTTCGACCGGCAAGTTTACCTCGGTCTGGTTGTTGATCACGGCGTTTATTATGAGTCCTCTTGATTTGTCTATATCCAAACTATGACCATACGAAGACGGTAAAAATTCTTGGGCTCTACCGTCTACAAGGATAAATTTTGCATTTACTGGCTGTGTATTAATAGACGGTGCAATGGAGATAAGATAGTCCGTTACTTTTTCAGACAATACCCTTACATCTTTTTTGCCGGAATAGTTTCGTTCATACGGTTCAAACCAACTTTGTATTATTTCCCCGGGGACGATTTTTGTATAATTTTGTATCCGTATTTCTAGGTTATTGTTAAAATCTGCTCCCATCTGGTCGGCAAAATTTTTTACCTCAATTCTGGTGGTGATTTTGGCTATGCTTGATAGGTAGAAAGCAGATCCAAAATGAAAACCGCCCAAAACAATAATGCCGGCTATAAATAACCGGCTCGAAAGAGTAAGGAATCTTTTTGAAAAACTGCTCATTATTCAGATATTTTAATTTTCTTTGTTCGCGATTTTGAAAGTTTAGGCAGCGAGATGGTTAAAAGGCCATTTTTCATAGATGCTTTGGCGTTATCTGAATCAATGTCTTCCGGGAGTATAATTGATCTTGAGAATGGTCCCCAAAATAGTTCTTGATAATAGTAATCCGAGGGTCTTACTTTTTCGGGAGAGGGCCTCCTTCCTTTTATGGTAACCATATCATTGGTTACCGAGATGTCTATATTGCTCTGATCGACACCGGCTATGGTTGATTGGATGACTATGTCATTATCGGTTTGATACACATCAACCGTAAGCTGACCGTCATAATCGTTCTTATCCTGTTTTTTGGATGTTGCCAGTGCGGGAGTTAATTCTTTGTTGTCGTCTGAAAAAAAATCCATGATTGTAATATAATACGAATGTTACTAATAATATGCGAATACTACGAATAAATTATTTGTGGTATTCGTGTAAAATTCGTGGAATTCGTATTATGTTACGGCGTGAATGCCACGCTCTTTAATCTTATCAAATAATATCGAAACAAGGAAAGCCAGAATTATTAACAGAAAGGTGGTATAGACAAGACCGATGGTTGGGTTGTTTGATTCCTGGGCGAAAGCGATAAGCATATTAAATACTGCGTGAAAAAATGTTGCCATGATAAGTCCAAATACAATAAGTTTCTTCTTGTGTTCTTGGAAGAACCAAGACATGGCTAGGAAATAGCCGATAAGTCCGGAAGATAATGCGTGGAGAAGCGTTGCCCCTACAAACCTAAGAGCCAATGTGCTTAGGGCTGTTCCGGCGCCATCAGGCATGAGGGTAAACATTACCAGCATGTTTTCTATGGCCGCAAATCCGAGTGCAGCGCTTATCATATAGATCATTCCGTCCATGGGTTCGTCAAATTCCGGATTTCTCATCACTACCAAAAAAACAGCAAAGAATTTTAGAAACTCTTCCACCAAAGACGACCACAGAAAAAAAGACGGTGAACCTTGATTGAAAATTGTATAGTCAAAAACATTCTTAAGTTCCGAAAAACCCAGTTGGAGAAGGATCGCAAGAGGGGAGACGATGATTCCCATCAAGAAAGCCTTCGTCAGCAAATACTTAGGCTCTGGATGGCAGTCTCTCCGTAAATAAAAAGAAAGCCAAACCAAACTAGGCGCAAGACCAAGGGCCACAAGGAAGGCGGAATTAAAAACTGCTAGCATATATCTTAAGTATACCCTATGGCCAGTTCTCAATCATCAACAGGGTCTTTTGAGGCAATGGTAATTTTGAATATATCTCCTCTGTTATAAACGGCATGAAAGGATGGAGAAGTTTTAGGCAGGTCAGAAGAATGTTGCCAAGAAGCTGTTGCGATGCCGTATTATCTTTGTCGGCCGGGTTTTTCACGGAATTTTTTTGATCTTCGATTATTTTGTCTGCAAAAGTGTGCCAGAAATAGTGATAAATTTTTTCTGATGCTATATAAAATCTAAAATTATCCATATCATCAGTAATTTCTTTGGCAATTTCCGCTAGTTCATTGAGGTATTCTTTTTGTTTTTCGTTGTAAGAGTTAAACTCCGGATCGATATTTGTGTTGATGTTCATCAAAACAAATCTGGCGACATTCCAGATTTTATTTGCGAAATGCATATATCCTTTTATTCTGTTTTCTGCGAGAGCCAGCGAAGTGCCAGGTGTGTTGCCTATCACAAGACCCATTCGAAAAGCGTCCGTGCCGTATTTGTCCGTAAAATCTAAGGGGTTGATTACATTTCCTCGGGACTTGCTCATTTTTTGGCCTTTTGCGTCAAGAACTAATCCGTGAAGATAAACTGTTTTGAAAGGCACTTTACCGGTGATATAAAGACTGAACATGATCATGCGCGCAACCCAGAAAAAAATAATCTCTCCTGCAGTTTCCATGACATCAGTTGGGAAAAATGTCTTATAATCTTTTGAATCAGGGTAGCCTAAACTCGCGAATGGCCATTGGCCGGAAGAAAACCAGGTGTCAAAGGTATCTGTTTCCGGTCTTATGTCGCCGCCGCATTTTGGGCAGGCGGTAATTTTATCCCTCGTGTCTACTATGCCCTCGTCGCACTGGACGCAGATTTTAGCGGGAATTGGTATGCCCCATGCAATTTGCCTGGAAATATTCCAGTCCAGAATATTCTTTAGCCAGTGGAGGGATATTTTTTTATAGTGTTCGGGGATGAAGACGATATCTCCGTTTTCGATTGCTTTGATGGCTGGCTCTGCCAGAGTTTTCATTTTTAAAAACCACTGGTCTTTTATTTGCGGTTCGATAACGGATTCGCACTTGTAGCATTTTTTGACCGCGTGCTTATAGTCTTCGTCTATTTTAACCAAGAGGCCTTTGGATTTTAATTTTTCAACAATAAGCGGCCGTGCTTTAGAAACTGACATACCGGCGAATTCTCCAGCTATCGGAAGCAGTTTGCCGTGGAAATCTATAATCTGTTCTTTCTCCAGACCGTGTCGTTCCGCAATTTCAAAGTCAATTGAATCGTGCCAAGGAGTTATCGTCATTACCCCGGTTCCAAAGGCCATGTCTATTGCTTTATCTTTAATGATGGTTGCGGTAATGGGGCCGTTTATCCATTCCAGGTCTATTTTTCGGCCATCTTTATAGCTCTTGTACCGTTCATCGTCCGGGTGCATTACGACATATTTGTCGCCGAACTTTGTTTCGGGCCGAGCCGTGGCGATGACGAACGGTCCGTATTGGAGGTAGTAGAAATTATCTTTTTGTTCAATGTCGTTTGTTTCAAGATCAGACAGAGAAGTTTGATGTTTAGAGCACCAGTTGATGATTTTTTTTCCTCGGTAAACGAGATTGTCATTGGTCATTTTTTCAAATGTTTCATAGACGGTCTCAACGATATCTTTGTCCAAGGTGAATTTCTCTCTTAACCAATCGCAGGATGCCCCCATTTTTCTGGTTTGGTCCTCGATGTTCTTTTTGTTGTTCAGTGTAAATTCCAATATCTCGTCGTATAGCTGCTGTCTGTCCATTTGGAAACGGGAACGGCCTTCCTTCTCGAGTTTTTTTTCATAAACAACTTGTGTTTCAAAGCCGGCATGGTCCAACCCCGGAAGCCAGAGGGTTTTATATCCGCGCATCCTTTTGTAGCGAGTCATTATGTCTTCTATGGTTAAGACTAGTCCGTGTCCGGCGTGGAGTGAACCGTTGGCATTGGTTGGGGGCATAATGATAGTGAAAGATTCTGGTTCTGAAATCTTACCCTTCTTTGCTAAAGCTACAGAGGGCAGTCCTTCTGGACTGAAAAAACCGCTCTCTTCCCAGAGTTTGTAAATCTTATCTTCGGTTTCTTTCGGGCTGTATGTTTTTGGAAGTTCGGTTGACATTTACTTATCTTTTTATAGTATTATCATACAGCTTTTTAATAATATAAGGAATAAATTACGTGGAAAACTTCGATTTTTCATTTAAGAGTGACCTTGTAGTATCTCTTGCTAGAACAGTTTCGTGGTTTCAAAAAATGAGAGCCATATTTTATCCTGTTAAATTAGGAATATTTCAACCAGTTGAACTTGTTGCACCGGACACATTTTACTTATTCAAGTGTGATAATTGCCACAGGTTGTCTGTTGACCACTTCCACGGCTTCGACACAATGGATAGTTGCCAAAGATTAGAATGTCATCTTTGCAACTAAAATCCTAGATTAGCGTCCATTTTTACGGACTTCCACGAGAAGTCTTTTCTTGCCCCGCCTTTCTTTGAAAGTGCGGGGTTATTTTCTTTTGTTTGGTAATTTGCAAAACCCGCTATTGCTATCATTGCGGCATTATCGCCGGTGTATTCCATTTCAGGCTGTGAGTATTTTATTTTTATTTTCTTTGCTTCGGTTTCCAGTCTTTTTCTCAACTCTTTGTTTGCCGATACGCCCCCGGAGAGGAAAATTGATTTAATCCCGACGCTTCGGTCGGGACCCCGATTCTTTGACGTCGGGGCTTTGTATTCTTGGACGGCTTTTATGGTTTTGTAAATCAGCACATCAAGCGCCGCATTTTGAAATTCGTAGCATATTTCGTTTACAATATCGTCTGTAATTTTTACTCCAGCCGTTTTCAAATCTCTGACTTTGTATAGAACAGCCGTCTTTAGGCCAGAGTAGCTGAAGTCATAGTTTTTTGATTTTATCATCGGTCGAGGGAACTCAATTCGTAAGGGTTTGGAATTTGGAATTTTGAATTTTGATATTGTTTCGGATTTAGAGTTTAGAGTTTCGAGTTTCCATTGCGAAGCTCGTTGCGCAATGGCAGGTCCTCCGGGATAGCTAAGGCCCAAAAGCCGTGCCACCTTGTCAAAAGCTTCACCGACGGCATCATCCAATGTTTCACCGATTATTTTGTATTTTCCGTGGTCTTGCATTAGCACTAGTTCAGTATGCCCTCCTGACACGATTAAGTTTAGAATAGGAAACATGTCTTTGTTTTGAATTTTGAATTTTGAGTTTACTCGAGTCGGCTTAAGCCAATTCGAGTAGATGTGTCCTTCTAAGTGGTTAACGCCAACCAGCGGTTTATCGTATTTCCAAGCAATGGTTCTGGTAAAAGCCAGTCCGACAAGAAGTGAAGGACCAAGACCAGGACCGCGGGTTACGGCCATCAAGTCAATATCGTTGATTTTGATTTGAGACTTTTTGAGGGCCAACTTAAAAACATGTCCGATATTTTTGACGTGTTCTCGCGCGGCAAGATTAGGTACAACACCGCCAAACTTCGCGTGAAGTTTAATCTGTGACGATACGACGTTAGACAATACTTTGATTTTACTGTTTTTAATTTCAAGTATTGCAATAGCAGTTTCATCGCAAGAGGTTTCTGCCCCTAAAATAATCATTGCCATATTCTACACTTTCCATTGTTTTTTACCAATTCTGTGCGATAATAAGTAGAACTTATGGCGCCATCGTCTATCGGTTAGGACTCATGATTTTCAATCATGCAAGGAGGGTTCGACTCCCTCTGGCGCTGCCAAATGGGAAGTGTCAAATTCGCCTCCCCGCCAGTCGGCGGGTCGGCGACCAAATCATAAGGAATTACGGGCTTAAAAATCAGTTGGCGATTCTGAAGAATATGGTTCGAGCCGATATTTTTAATAAATGAAGTCATTTCTGATCTATCTTCGGATTTTAGTATCTTTTCGGCCTTATTTAGCGATAAAACGAACTCTCTAGCTGGTTCGAGCCAAGATAAGCCTTTCTGTTCAAAATCGGATATTTTCTCTTGAATCTCTACTTTTGAATTAAGGAATTTTTCTTTTTTCAGAGCATATTCACTTTGCTCAAGCTGGTTATTTAGATATAGGTCTAATAACTTATCTAGTTTATTATCCAGTTCCAGTATCTCTAATTTAAGATTTTGAACAGTATTTTTGGCCTGCTCTTTTGCCAAGTTTTCATCTTTTTCTAATTCAGCCAAAACCCTTTCCGTATCTTGGCCCGACAAAGAAACTTTTTGAAGATGAGATTTAATTTGTTTTAAAAGCTCCTCTTGCCGCAAAAAGTGTTTTTCTGGGCAAGGCCCTTTCTTTTTGGTGCAACGATAATAGATATATTGTTTACCGCTTTTCTTGATTTTCTTTTCAGCCGTAATAGCCGCAGAACAAGGGCATTTCATTAATCCTAGAAAGTCAAAACTATGCTTTTTAACTTTTTGCGGTTTTCCTCTGTCTTTGAGAACTTCCTGGCATTTATCAAAAAGCTTCTTTGAGATTATTGGTTGATGTTGTCCCTCAAATATCTCGCCTTTGTATTTCATAAGACCAAGATAGAAGATATTTTGTAGGGTTCTTTGAGAAGAACTTATAGAGAATGGTTTATCCCAAAAACCAGTCAATTTATTCTCATGACACCAATTTGCGAGAGATTGGAATGTGTAATTACCGGTTGAATACAATTCAAAGAATTTTCTAATTTTCGGGGCTTTGTTTTTATCAATTTCAATTTTCTTGGTTCCCAAGTTGTTAATATATCCAACAGGCGGTCTTCCCGGCCATTCTCCGCGTCTAATCTTTTGTCGAAGTCCTCTTTTCACATTCTCTCGCAAATTATCTACAAAATATTTACTTTGGCCAAAGGCAATATTAAGCATAAATAGTCCTTGTGGTGTCGGTTCAAACCAAAAACAAGGAAATTTGAGGGACTTGATAATCTCCCTATCTACAAGGTGGATTATCTTTCCACCGTCAACGGAGTTACGAGCGAGGCGATCTGGATGCCAACTCAAAATCCCATCTGCCTTCCCCGATTCCAGAAATGACAACATTTCTGCGAATTTAATTCGCCCAGGTTCTTTGGCAGTTTTTGCCTCTTGGAAAGAGGCGATAATTTCAAGTTTTTCTTTGACGGCAAACTCTTTGAGCTCAACGAGTTGAGCTTCAATCGAGAGAATCTGCCTGTCCTCATCTTCGCTACTTTTTCTGGCATATATCACATATTTCATATTGTTTTATTGGTTAATTTATTAAAATTTTCTTTTATTTCCGACTTCAGAATCGCCAACTGATTTTTAAGCCCGTTATTCCTTATGATTTGGTCGCCGACCCGCCGACTGGCGGGGAGGCGAATTTGACACTT
>Ga0209541_10003394_pt1 | contig 29311 bp, 22 predicted proteins | sample RifCSPlowO2_01_FD_184027 | JGI IMG/M metagenome (GOLD analysis project Ga0209541, IMG submission 184027) | Groundwater microbial communities from Rifle, Colorado - Rifle CSP2_plank lowO2_0.1 (SPAdes) (version 2) | ecosystem: Environmental > Aquatic > Deep subsurface > Groundwater | place... | reverse complement strand
GGATCCATCCCAAATATATATTCTCAGGTAAATCGACATTAGCCGGTTTATTCTTCTCCAGCCAAAAATCAACCTGCAAAGGAGTTTCCTGGGAATCCCCATCTATCGCCCAGCCGGCAAATGCGCCGCACGAGGCAGAGTCAAAATTTCCCACAGGCGAGTATGAAGACTGTGCAGAGGTTGTTGAAACTCCTTTGACACTATCTGAGCTTTGGGAAGATGTTATAAGCCCCGGAGGGGTCACTCCTCCCACCATACTAACCTCACCTTTAGTATTATCAAAAGTGTGTTCGACCCAGTTATTGGCTAGAGATTGGTTCCCCCGGGTATTTACCCCTACTACCTTCAGCTTGTCCTGGTCAAATTTAAGCTTGGCAGCAAAGAGGTTAGCTGTATCAATATCTGACCTGGCCCAGATATCAACCCTAAACTTCTGACCCACCGAAACGCTTTTTAGGGCTGCCGCATCGGCAAATGGGGCTTCGGTTGCAGCTTGGGCTTCCAGCTCAAAGCTGGTTTCGGGAGTTGTAGGAACTACAGGGGCAGCTTTGCTGAAAAATCCTGTTTTTGTTTGAACCAGCCAGAGACCAAGCCCTAGTCCTGCCAGAAGAAGCAGAAATAAAAAGATATGCACAAAACCCTTTTCCCTGGATTTATCCACTAAATTCAGTAGACCACTTCAAGATATCATTGTCAAGGAAAAGCTAGTTTAACACTTCAATAGTGGGTAAGGTACCCGTTGCTAAAAGTTCCAGCATTGCTCCTCCACCGGCAGAGACAAAGGAAAATTTATCTAACAATCCTAATTGGTCCAAATAAGTCACCGTATCCCCTCCTCCTACAACTGTCTCTGCATCTGAGGAGACAATCATCTCTGCCAACCTTTTAGTCTGGTCATTTTTAGGATCCTCTATTTTCCCCAAGGGACCATTCCAAACAATCATCTTAGCCTCCCGGATAATTTCCTGCCAGCGGTCAATAGTTTCCGGGGTTATATCTGTCCCCTCCTCATTGAGTTTCCCTACCAAAACACTGGCTGATAGCTGACTGCTGACTGCTGACAGCTCCCCTGCTATTTTTCCTCCAACCAAAACATAATCTGCAATTTTAGCCATCTCCAAAACCACCGGGAATTTATCCTCTACCTTCGCTCCCCCAATAATAATTACCAAAGGTTTCCCGGGGTTTTCCCTGACCCGGGTTAAGATTTCAACTTCCTTGGCAAAATTTAAACCCGCCGTGTGAGGCAAAAGTGTAGGTAAAACCGTAGTTGAGGCCGCCGGGTGATGGGCAGCAAAGGCCTCATTGACAAATACATCTCCCAAAGCAGCTAACTTTTCAGCATATTTCAAAACAGCATCTTCATCTCTTCGAGCCTGAGCCTCAGAGCCGAAGGCCTGAGCTGTGTCGAAGGACTCTCCCGGCTCAAACCTTAAGTTTTCTAATAACCTTAATTTTCCCTCTAATCCTTCCATCCCTCCTAATTCCTCTTCCAGCCAATCATAGATCGGGGCAACCGACAACTCCGGCACTTCCCGACCATTGGGCCTGCCAATATGCCCCATGACAATAACTTCTGAGGCATGTTCCAGACACAACTTAAGTGTCGGCAACCCCACCTTCAGTCTAAAATCATCAAGAACTACTGAACCGGCTGACGGCTGACGGCTGACGGCTGACGGCTTCCCTAAAGGCACGTCCAAATCCATCCTTAGGAGAACTTTTTTATTGCGGATAAATTCCGGGGTTACAACCTGCACTATTAAATCTTAACAGATATTATTTTTGCAGGATAGTTTGTGCTTGGACTTTAGGTAACACTAAAAAGCCCAAGGCTTTGGGGGCAGAAACACCTAAATGGATTAAGGCACTTAATACAAGTTGAATGACCAGGCTTAAAACCAATATCTTCCACCGGAACTGGAAAACGGTAATTATCTCTGACATAATGGATTCATTTTTTACCTGCGGGGAAAAGTGCAGGCAAACTACAAACTTCGGGGACTATAACAAAAAGACTAAGGCCTTGTCAAGCCTTTAACATGTCCAATATGATGAATCTACCCACGACCTGACGGTCGGGGTATCTTCTCGCTCACAAACTTCGTCCGCTCTTTCGGAACCCTCGACGTTACCGTCGGGGTTTTCTCGCGGTAAATCTCAGGCTCTTCAGGCTACTTTACAGGAGCAACCCAGAGCCGGATCAGTTGGGAGAAAAAGTTTTCTTCTTTTAATATTTTTTGAATTATTCTAGCCATAACTTCCTTTCTGCAAAGTATCAGTTGAGGGGTAGGAACGGGGTCTTAAGACGCTATTATACTTTTAATTTAGGCATCTCTTGTGGCCTCGTTATTGCCTACCTTCACCCCTTTGGGGCTATGGCAGGCTCTGCCTACCCCCAAGCCTGACTCTGCTTCAAAGAGCGATAGCTCGCAAGCTTCGCTTATTTAAAAAGCATACAAATCCAAAACCTCTTGCTTACATTCGGACACGGAAAGCCCGGCTTAAAGCAAGAAGGATTAGTGACCCAATAACGGCCACTATAAAGGAGGATAGGTTAAAGCCTATCACCCCCACCCCAAAGATAAGGTCACCCAGAAACCCCCCTAAGAGTGCTCCTAACACCCCTAAAAGGATGGTCCCTGACATCCCACCTTGAGCAGGCTTCGGGTCTATTAAGTTGGCAATAATACCTACTACCAACCCGAATACTATCCATGTTAGGATATTCATGGTACCTGTATACTATCTCGGAAAATTAAGAGAAAAACAAAGAATCTGTAAGCGTTCGGGAAGAAAAGAGGATCAAACTAAGGCAAAAAGAGGAGGTGTTGAAGGTTACAACCTGTGTTTTATGTGGCTGTGTAGCTGCTCGTCACTCATAAGATATATTTCTTTTCCGAGAATTTTCCTGGCATTTTCAAGAGAGGTCCTCTTTTGTACGTTTTGGTATAAAAAGACCGTAAAAATAAGGTGTAAAATTAAAACAACAATATTAATCCCCATAAAAACCATATTCCCGTTGTAATCTTCCTTGGGAGGTTCAATTAAAACTAGGAATATAAAATAAAGAAGTAAATAATAGAGAACGAAAAACACTTTCCAGCGGATGCCGGAGGCAAATTTAAAAGCTGCAGCAGCTAAACCAAAATAACCTAAAGCTAACATAAGTGGGCGCGGATGGGATCGGACCATCGGCCTCGTCTTTATCAGAGACGCGCTCTACCACTGAGCTACACGCCCAAACTATTGTATTTTACCATGTCGTTTTGTCTGAAAGCTAATTCATGGTAAGATATGCATGCTTTGGTGCGGTGGCGAAGTGGAAACGCTGATGTCTGCAAAACATCGATGCGCGGGTTCGATTCCCGCCCGCACCTCATATAGCGATGAAGCAGACCGCTGGACCTGCCCGCCATCGCTGCGCTCAGGCGCTGGCAGGCGGGTAACCACTCTCCCACGAGGCCAGGCACACAAATTCTAACACAGAATTGGTCTCCGGGGAAGTTATAGCTAATCCTTGGGGTCTTCATCATCCAACCAGCCTTTAGGAAAAATGCCGGACTGTCCCAGGGTAGTTGGTTCTGGAGGTAAATCTACCCCACCCCCTACCCACTCAAGAAACCTTGCAAAATGATTTCTTCCTTTCGGGGCTTGCTCTAAAGATATTTTCCCGGCTTCATTAGGTATTTCCATTAATGGTCAAACCTGCCTTTCCGAATAACCAAAAAGCCCACGCGCTGCAATATACCCTACAAATGCTGCCCCAAAACCAAATGCCATACCGGCGTTGTTCCCTATTACCGCCTCACCCATTCCCCACCACATCAACGGTATTACCGATGCGGTTGTTACCCGACTACTGATCTCAGCTATTCCCCCACGGAAACGAGTCCTCTTGGCTCTTTCCTCTTCCTCTTTGGCCAGCTGTAATTTCTTAAGTGAAAGGGTATGCTGCCGATTAATTTCAGCAAATATCCCCTCCAACTCTTCCTGTCCGTATATTGGATCCATATCCCTTTCAGGGTTACCGGGCGCTAATTCATTCATAATAGCTATCAATCATACCCCAAAACACTATCAAAATCAAAAACCCCGTACCGGACGGTACAGGGTAAATTTGCTTAATTCCAAAAAAGTGGTGGGGAAAGTTCTTTTGAGAAGACCTTTCAAACTTCTTCTGTCTGTCGTGAGACAAACAATGGATCAAACCGTTGCTAACTGTGATATTCTAGAAACTAGAATATCAGTTTCAGTAATCATCCGGTTTAACCAAATCTCCAGAAAGGAGGTGATCCATCCCCAGCTTCGGCTAGGGATACCTTGTTCATGTTTCTCCACTCATTACTGAGGGCATGGACTATATCTTCATCCTCCGAAATTTCGGAGGTGCCGACGTATAATGGAAGTTTGTTCTCCAGATTGTCTGGTACCTTCCATATCAGTCTCTACGGGGTCCGACGTTACGTCGGACTTCCCTCGGTATTATCCTCTTATCTTCAGAGTAACCCGAAAGTTACCCGAAGTCAAGATAGGACTTCACCGATTTCAGTCGGATTTTTCTGGTAAATTACTCTACCAGGTCGCATGGACTTATTGTCCGGACGACTTAAGCTTCATCGCTGGTTTCACCTTCCCCCGCCTTGCGACGAGGTTCGGGCGCCCCCAACTTTGCTGCCTTGACGGGCGGTGATCGTGGTTAAGAACTATTCCACTCCCCACTGGACGTGCGGGTCTACCGCATCCAGCGAGTCTTTATGCTTTAGCTCAAGACGAAATCATCTGATTTCGATCTTATGCCTTAATAATCCTCTTAAGGAACGAATCTTTTCTATTCCTTCATGAGTTTTATGCTCCTCATTCTCTATCATTCCTGCTACCCGACAGAAAAACTCAAATTGTTTTTTCTTCTTAGCTTGGAGAGGATATTTTTTAAAGAAAGGTATGATCTTACTTTTAATATCCCGATATGAACCAACCATAAATTTTACATGCGGTCTCCATTTTTTATACCGCTCATATTCTAAGCGATAAATGGATCCACATTCCAAGAGTTTTTGAATCTCTTGTAAGATCGGTTCATCATCTTCTCTAAGCTCAATTTCAAATCTGAGTCTTACCTCAGGCACTCGGAACCGTTTCCGGCTAATGGACACTGAGAAGCATCCTTCACCATCCACAAATCCCGTTACATAATGAGGATTTAGCATAAAGTTCATCCCTTCGGTAAATATTTGGGTATATCCACTATATCCAGTGTCTATATACTTTGTCAATCCTTCGATTTCACTCAGGATTAATTACCTACTATGGACTCAGCTGACTTCCTATGGCCGATTATAGTTCTGATGCGCATAGGATCTCCTTGGGTCATTTAAAAAACTCTTTCCAACATTCCTCAAGTTCTTAAAGATAACTTCTCTATCGTACACGGATAGATCGTCATCAACTTTTTTCTAAGAGGGCTGTTTTTTGCATTTTGGACCCTTCATCCTTCGGGTTACCCCTCAGGACTGTCCGCAGCTAAACCGCTTGCGCGGATAATGGATTTACACCATCTAGTTTTCTAAACTGCCAAGCGCATTTAATTTGTACAAGAGGCGAGAACGTATTCACCGCGACCTGCTGATTCGCGATTACTAGCAATTCCTCCTTCACGAGGTCGAATTTCAGACCTCGATCTGAACTGGGGCGAAATTTGAGAGATTAGCTTGCCGTTACCGGCTTGCAACTCGTTGTTTTTCGCCATTGTAGGGTGTGTGTAGCCCAGGACGTAAGAGCCGTGCTGACTTGACGTCATCCCCGCCTTCCTCCCCGCAAATGCGGGGCAGTTCCGTATGAACAATTTAACATACGGTGGGGGTTGCGCTCGTTGATCCACTTAAGGAAACAGCTCACGCCACGAGCTGACGACAGCCATGCAGCATCTGTGTAGCACCTTCAAAAGCGACTCCGTTTCCGGAGCTTGCAGCTACATGTCAAGTCCTGGTGAGGTTCTTCGCTTGGAATCGAATTAAACCACACGCTCCACTGCTTGTGCGCCTCCCCGTCAATTCCTTTGAGTTTTAAACTTGCGTTCGTACTCCCCAGGCGATCCGCTTAACGCGTTAGCTTCGTCACCCACTCACGATAAATCATGAACGGATAACTAGCGGACATCGTTTACAGCTTGGACTACGCAGGTCTCTAATCTGCTTCGCTCCCCAAGCTTTCGTGCCTAAGCGTCATGGATATGCTAGGTGTCTGCCTACGCCTTCGGTGTTCCCGATTGTATCAACGCATTTCACCGCTCCACAATCGGTTCCAACACCCCCTCATACCATCAATCCCATGAGTTTCCTCGCCAAACCTAAAGTTGAGCCTTAGGATTTCAACGAGGACTTCACAGGACGCCTACGCAACTCTTTACGCCCAATGATTCCGGATAACGTTTGCACCCTACGTATTACCGAGGCTTCTGGCACGTAGTTAGCAGGTGCTTATTCTTCTGGTACCGTCATAATCTTCCCAGACAAAAGGAGTTTACAACCCGAGGGCCTTCAATCCTCCACGCGGCGTCGCTGGGTCAGGCTTTCGCCCATTGCCCAATATTCCTAGTTGCTGCCACCCGTAGGTGTATGGACCGTGTCGCAGTTCCATTGTGGCTGACCATCCTCTCAGACCAGCTACCCGTCGTCGCCTTGGTAGGCTATTACCCCACCAACTAGCTGATAGGACGCAGGCTCATCTCGAAGCGATTTGCATCTTTAAATTTACATTCACATTGGAAATTACCCCCGCTTTCGCGGGGCTATGTCCAACTTCGAGGTAGATTCCCACGCATTACTCACCCGTCCACCGCTAGACGTACCTTGCGGTACATCTCGCTCGATTTGCATGCTTAAGGCACGCCGCCAACGTTCATCCTGAGCCAGGATCAAACTCTCAAGAAAATTTGAACTTGTTTCAAATTTTCGCAGTCCGCCAAAGATCGCCCCATAAGCCGCAGCACTAATGTGCAAAGGCGCATGGTAAGATCAGGCGGGCAAGAATTTTACTTGAAGTCCAAATTTAAGAAATTGACAAGTAGTTTCTGACTTCGTCTTGCGACTCATCAGAATGCACTCTTGTCTTTCTTAGTTCACAGTACGGCTTACGCCTTGTGGTTCATTGTTCATAGAAAAATCTACGAACTGTGAACTCATAACCATGAACTAAATTTACCCACCACTTTTTCAAAATCAAAGTGGTATATAAAGTTTTCAATGTGCGAAAACCTATTGGGTAAACCGTAGAAGAAGCACTGTCCTAATAAATATTAGAACGCAGGAAAAGAACATAAGAAACTTAATTTTCTCATCTTTAACAATTCCAAAGCTATCCTCCACTACTTACCCAAACACCTATATTCTAACCAATTACCTTCAAGCTGTCAAACGGCATCTGCTAAGCCTAAGGGGCAGGTGGAGGCGAAGATTCGGTCGTGGTTGTAGTTGAGGTTGAGGGTGGTGGAGAGGATTCGGTGGAAGTAGAAGTTGAAGGTGGAGGCGAAGATTCGGTCGTGGTTGTAGTTGAGGTTGAGGGTGTAGGTTCAGTAGAAGTTGATGTCGAAGTAGAGGACGATCCACCCGAAGAGCTCCCTGACCCACTGTCCGACATACACCATCCACCATTATCAGACATCCAATGATACCCTGAAGGACAGGAGCCGCTTGACGAACCGCCACCCGAGGAAGTAGTGCTGGTTGACCCACCGGAGGAGGTGGAACTGCCTCCACCATCAGACATACAGTAACCGCCATTATCACTCATCCAGTGGGATCCTGAAGGGCAGGAACCACTTGACCCGCCGGAGCTGCCGGAAGTATAGGTAGATGTACCTGAGGATGAACTTGAGGCCCTACAGGAACAGCTCCCCCAATCAAACCAGTTGTTCGATCCACAACCGCCCGAAGGGTAATTGGAACAGCCCGCACTGGAGCCGGAAGACCCGCTAGAAGTTCCGCTGCCGCCATAATAAGTGCTGCTTGCGCGGCAAGAACAACTGCCATAGTCCCAATAGGAGTTGGAACCACAACCACTGGAGGGTGGCCGACATGAACCATAGGTATCGGTAGGACTGGTGCGGATACAACCTTGGCCATCCCAATAGTACCCCGGACCGCAGCTGCTTTGGGTCAAATTGGGAGAGTAGTAATTATAACCGCCGGTATTAGAACTGCCCGGCACATAAGTCCCCCCATCTGCCATACACCAACCGCCGCTGTCTGACATCCAATGGAACCCGGAAGGGCACTGGCCAGAGGCAGTTGGACGAGGACCGGAACCGGGGACAGTCCCCGCCGGCGGGTTAGTGGTGTAATAAGTAGGCGCCGAACCGTAATAACTTGGGGCGTTATATGAATAGGATGAGGCGGGATAACTATTAGGGATACACTTTCCCCTCCCGTCACTGTCAGAGCCGTAGGGACATCCGTCATTGGGGCTTACATCCCCTACCGGATACCCGGAAGTGGCAGGAGACGCCCCCGGAGCCGTGTAATAAGGGCTGTAAGGGGTATACCCTGACCCGTATCCGGAAGGGGTATAGGTGCCGCCACCGCCATAGTTCCCGTAACTCCCACCGTCAGACATACACCAGCCCCCGCTGTCATACATCCAGTGGTAACCGCTTTGGCAAACACCCGGGCTGGCGGGCTTTGGCCCCTGGCCATAAACTAAAGGATTGCCGTCTTTGTCAGTGGAGGGCGTGATGTTTCTGTTTCCATAGAAATAGCCAGTCTCATCTACCGGTGAATAGAGTGAAACGAATTTAGAGTATGAGGTAATCGGGATAGCTGCGCCCGGAGCCGGACACGGGGTGTTGGCCGGGAAAGGCGGAGAGGGCAAGAAACACGGCCCGGCCGTTTCCCTTACACCCAAGGAGTACGCCAAAGCTTCAATCCGGGCAAACTCAAAGGGCAAGGCGGCGTTAGGGTTTCTCCTTCTAAACTCCTCCACCCGGCCCACATCTTGCCTGGTGGGCTTATACTCCTGTTGCAGGGTTGCAACCGCCAAAACAAGGTCTTTACGGTTTTGGAACTCTTCAATCCTTACTATATCCGGCCGGACAGTTTGCGCAACCTCATCAATCCTGGTCAACCGGACGTAGGGACGAATATCCGCCGGGATTTCATTGCCCACCTCAAATGTATTTTGGAACTCATCAAGTTTTTTGACAATACCTTCATTCTTCTCAACTTTTTCAGTAATTTGCTCTTTTTGATCGGTAATGTCGGCAATATCTGCCAGTTTTGAAAGCTCTTCCAGCTCAACTTGAGCTCCGGTATCAACTTTATTAAAATCATCATTCAAAAATACCACATCGTCTCTCCCCAAACCTCCAACATTTGAAAGGTTAGTCAACTCTATCCTAACTGCTACCCGGGAATCTGCTTCCAGCAGTTTTTTCTTATTTTCCTCAGAAATCATCTCTCCCGGCAGCGCCTCAATTTTGGCCCTAATATCTTCAGGGATAGGAGGATCGCCCAAGATATCAGAGGCTCTATCAACACCTAAAATCGGCGTCGAGGTAGCAGCTTGAATCAAATCGTCTTCCCCTTCTTTGGCCCAAGCCGAGAGTTTCTGTAACATCAGGCTTTGTTCAACAGACCCATCACTTAAGCCTTTGGCAATTTCCTGCTTTGCCCCCTCGGAAAGACCCTCTCTGGGTACATCCGCCACTAGGTTTTGCATAGTCGAGATATAGGCGGTAATGGCCACCTTGACTCCTGCTTTGTCATCTTTTTTAAGGGCATCGGCCGCTTCAGCCAGTCTTTCCTTGGCTTGGGATAAACTAACCTGTTCTCTTCTTTGAGGTGTAAAGGCAATGGTCCGCTGCACCGTTTCTCCAAATTGTTTAACAAAATAGAATGGGTTGCCGGGGGGAACAAAGGTAGGCTGGGGAATGTTTATTTCCTTAATACCCCCTTCAATGGGTCTGGGCAAGGCACATTTACCATCCGACCAACTCCAATAAGCATTAGGATCTTTACAAGAAGGCACGAAATCTTTGGAAGAAACCTCACCCGGTTTAGGCTGGGGAACACATTTGAACTGACTAAAAGAGTAGTACTGATTGCTCTTGCAGCTGTAATCTGTGGAATCAGCAACTTTTTTGCCATTATTATCCCATACACAACCATTTGGCGCTTGGTAGGATGAGCCCTGAGGACAAGAATTGGAATCTCCCTGACCAGGAGTGGGCAAAGGAGTTATTTCATTGTCAGAGGTTTGACAACTTTGGGTCTGCCATACCCAGTTATAACCTGCCGGACAAACAGGAGAAGCATCATCTCCAAAACCCCCACCTCGCTGATTTGGCACACACTTTTTAGCTGCAAATGAATAGTACTGTCCCGCACCGGAGCATTTATACTGGTCATAATCATTAATTTTGTTACCCGAATCAGCCCAAACACAACCTTCATTTGTTTTAAATGTAGCACCAGCAGGACAAGTGGTTAAAACAACATTTGTGGGAGCAGGAAGTTGAGCTCCAAATTGACCTCTGTTAATTGGCCTTGCTGAACTGCTAGCCGCCAGTTTATCGTAAACCGCCTTCAAATCATCCCTGCCAGTTAGGTCTTCGGGTCTAATAAATGAGATGTCAATCGTTTCGGTTAAGCTTTTTTCTCTTTGGCTCAAAACGTCAGCTTTGGCTTTTAGGGTGGGGGTTTGGGCAAAATCTGTTTGGACAGAGCGGAGTCCTTGAAGCTCCTCAACTTTTCTTACCTCAACTAACTGGACATAATCCGCGGGGGATGCTGTTACCTGGGCTTCATCCAGCTTTTTGGCATCAGCCGGCGGGAATGACCCAATCTCAACCAGCTTCCTGACTTTCTCCCTCACCTCTTCCCGGGAGCCTGAACGGGTGAGGTCTTCTACTTCCTCAGGTAAAACTAACCCTTGGGCTTTTAAGTCCTCAAGGCGGTAAGTTAAAACCGGAGGTAAGGCGGGACGGTCCAGAATGTCTGCGCTCCGGTCCATCGCGTTCTCGGTGGCGGCTATTGCCTCTCTTATAATCTCGGGGTTTTTCAGAGGTGTTGGCAAAAGCCCTTTTTCGAGTACTGCTTCATGCCTGGCCGCCTGGTTTTCCAAATCCTTCGCCATGTCCCGCGCATCCTCTGACTCCCCGGCTTGTTTTAATTGGCTGGAAGCATCATCCATTGCCTGCCTGTAAGCCTGAAGGGTTGCTTCATAGCTTGAAGCTTTTTTCGGATCCTCCGCCAGTTGCCTCGCCTCGGCTAGCCGGCGTTCGGCGTACTGCATCTTAAGCCCTGCTTTGTCAGCCGGGTCCAAGGTTATAAAATACCGCGCCTGCTCCCCAAACTGCTTAAAAAAGTATGCCGGCTCCCCAGGTAAAGCGCCACCAGCTTCGCCCAGGTACACTTTTGCTTTCTCCAGGTCATTTCCCGGTATAGTAGTTGGCGAAGGTGTCACACTTTGATCCCCTGTGGTAGATTCTGGATCAGTTTGATCCGGTATCGGGGTAGGTGAAACTGTTGGGGACGGCACCGGGTTGTAGGTAGGATTGTCTGACACTGCTTCCGGGTAAAACTGGGCCAGGTCGGCCTGCTGCCCGGCAGAGAAATCTGAAAGGTCTACCTCCTTGGCAAGACCTTGTGCCCTGTTATACCAAAGATATGGTTTGATATCGTTTGGAGCAGAAACGTCAGAGTTTTTCAGCCATTTTTCCATCTCCTTTACTGTCTCTGCAGAAGGTTGAGGCAGCCCCTGGTATGCCCGAAGCTCTACGACTTGTAAATTATCCTGGTATTGCCCGTATACCTCAGGATAGTACCTTCCTACCGCCGTATCCATCTTGGCAAGCTCGGAGATGGGGAATGTGCCGGAAGAAGAGAGTTTCTCGAGCTCATCACGCACCTGCGACCTGCTCTTGAAACTGTAGAGCTTATTACTCTCTTCTTCTGAAATTAACCCCTGTCCCTTAAGCGTCTGTATGCCCGTGGAGAGGTCCTCGGGGATAGCCGGCTCACCTTTAGCCTCAGCTACCCTATCCAATACCTCTGCACCGGCATTTGCAGCCTTAGTCCAGCTTTCAGCCTGCTGGGGAGGCGAGGTAAGGCTTAAAGAAGTTGCAACCACTGCCTGTGCGGCAACTGTTTCTTCTACCTTATTAATGAACTCCTGCGCGGCCGGCCCACCTGCAGCCAAGCCTGATAAATGGGCAGCTACATCGGCCATAGTCTCCCGGTAATCCGCCAAGGCCGAGACCCCGCTCTCAGTTTTACCGGATTCAATAAGTGTCTTAGCTTCGGCCAACCTCTCCCCGGCAAAACCTAACCTTGCCTGCTCTTTTGCCACCGGGTCGAAGGTAAAAGTCAGCTGGGCATTTTCAACGATCCTCTCAAAGTTATAAAAGGGGCTGTCTGGTAATATCCCTGTGGCTGCCGGAGGCATAATCCCATCCGGGACACTTAAGGCGGGTAGATGTTCCAGGGAAGAAAGGGAAAGGCCTAAAACCGGGGGCTGGTAGTAAGGGCCATAGTCAAAATAATCGCTGCGGGAGGCAGAAGCAACCTGAGGGAGAACCCCCCAGGAAACTATTGTTAAAGTGAAAAAAGCTGCAAAAAAAGACTGTCTTGGGCTAACCATTAAAGTTGCCCGTCTGCTGCTTTAAGCATAGAAGAAAAAATCATGCCTTGTCAACCCCTCAATTTTATTGGGTTGACCCTGAGTGACAATCGAACGGGTCAAGACCCAAAACGCCACGAAAAAGGCGCCCTGTACCGTATGGTGCGGGGCGCCTTAATACACTGTTAAGTTGTCAATCTAACCAAACCAGGATCCAACCCAGCGGAGCGGAATCTCTCCCAGAAAGACCATCAGGTCAAAGGCACCCACCATTATCCAGGTAACAGCCCAACCACTGTAGAAAAACAGCAGGAGCATGGCCGGAATGGTCAGGGACATCACCGCAAACACCAGAGGTGGCCCGACGATTGCATAGCCGATCCTTTGGAATATTCTCACCACCCTGTTTTTGGACAGGTCATTGAATTGTCCGGTCCACCCAAAGTAGACAACGAACGCTAGGTAACAGGCTAAGACTACCCACTGCCAGGTGTTGCCCGGGGAAAGGAACCAGGGGATCACCCCCCAGAACCAGTCCTTAATATCCCCGGCCAGGATCCAGATCCATGTCTGGGAAGTTATAAACCAGGACTTTGTTGCTTCGAAAATTGCTATATATAGCATTTCCCCTCCTCCTTTTTTTGACAACTTTAAAGTGCAAAGAAGCAATTACTTGCTTCTGAAATTTTTTTGTTGCAGGAAAGACTAAACCAAAGCAGCAAAGCGCTAAAGCCTGATCTTTCGTGCAATGGGTATTATAGTAAAAATTCAGGCTAAAGTCAAACTATGGGATTTATATAACTTGATTTTCCCCACGAAAAAGGCGCCTTCGGGTAAAACCCTTCGGCGCCTCTCTCTCAACACTTATCTGTTGCGGCAAACCTCCCGTTCCTTCTTCATCCGTTCGAACCCTTCTCGCTCACGCCGCCATCCATATGATGGGCCTTTCCTGAACTTATGCCCCGCTTTTCTGAGCAACTGGGTCATCTTCTGGGGCAACGGCGTACTCCATCCACACCGGAAACCGTCGTCTGCGAATGTGTGGCCGCAATTTTCACAGCCCGCAAGGCCTAGACCATAGCCACAGAAGGCACAGTTAAACTCTGTAAAGCCTCCCCGGCCGCCCTTGATCTCCATCCCTTCGATCGGATCGATGGTTATCTCTACCAAAGCCTTATTCCACAGCTTGCTTTCCGGTGCACGGTGGTCATTGATCAGCGTATTCCATTGGCGGTTAACCGTCCAGTGGATAATGCAGACTGTATGTGGACGCAGTCTGAAATCCAATTGCATCGGGTCCTGCAGGTAGACCTCTCCATAGTCTGTCCAGCTATCCAGCACCAGCATATCCCACCAATTACACTCAGCGTAGATCATCGCCTCATCCTCAAAGGCTGTCTTATAGAAGATGTCATGCTGAACTTGGCTTTTGAATTTGTAAGACGCTGGGGTCCTTTTGGAAAAGGCAAGACCCAAGCGAGGTGTATCGCCGAAGCTGTAGCTGATCACCAGATACCCCCGCCTAACCTTTACCGGCGGCACTGCCACATAGACATCCTCGTCTTTTTGCTTCGGCGTGAAAGCCTGGGCAATCTGTTCGGGCGTCAAGTGCGGGCAAACCGCTTCAAAGTCGGCTTGGGTGGGGTTGTAGATAGGCAGCCTATGGAGATTCCCAAGGTATTCCTCACGGGAAACTATGGCTATTTCACCACTGGCCCGGGTTACCAACGGGTCTACTCTATGTTCTTCACCGATCGCTACCAGCTCCTCCTTAATCCTAGCATATACTTCATCACACAACACCTTAGCTACTTTGGCAGCCTCCTCATCATCAATCAGAGCTTCCGCCCATTGGGGGATGCTCATAGAAAGGAGTGCTTCCAACTGAAGCGTATGCGTCGTAGGGGCAAAATCCCCCACCTTAAGAGACAGCATTAGAACTATGCCTTGCGGCAACAGTTCCCTGCCGGCCTCCTGGGCTATTAGAGGGTAAAACCTCTCCACCAGGTAGGGATCGTCGTTGACCTTCTTAAGCCGCTGAATAATCTCCTCTGTGCCGGGAAGTGTCACCAGATTACCAGACATAGCTTTTCCTTCTCTCCTTTACTTAAAATTACCTTGTGCTTTCGCTATGCGACTAATTTATCTAAAGGGTATTTCTGCCCTTAACTCTAAAAAGACTTACCACAACTTTCAAAGTGCAAAAGAATAAAACAACCGGAAGCCTTGGTTGGGGTTACAAGTAACCGCCATTGCTTCAAATTGTGATAGGAAGTATAACAAAAAATGAGGTAAGATGCAAACTATAGGGTCAGATACGCCCTAAAGTAGTTTTTCCAGTATTTGCCAAAGGCGCTCGCGGGGAAGGTTGACTAAGAGCTTTCCATTCTCTGCCAAACTTACCTCTCCCCTCTGCTCGGAAACAATTATTACCACCGCATCGGTATCTTTTGTAATCGAAAGCCCTGATTTATGGCGTGTGCCATATGGCGGGTCAAGCTTCACCTCCCTCAAAATCGGTAAAAGACACCCGGCTGCCAAAATCCTGTCATTTTGTAAAACCACCGCCCCGTCGTGCAGGGGGCTTTTAGGGAAAAAGATATTGGCCAAAAGCTTGGAGCTAAAACGGGCGTCAATTAAAACTCCTGTCTCAATAGTTTCCCCCAACCCGGTTTTCCGGGCAAAAACCAGTGTCGCCCCCGTTTTTCCCTCGGCCAAGGAATATACCGCTCCCACCAAATTATTGATAAATGCCTTCTTTTTCTGCCCGTCAGTAAAATTTGGATTTTTTAAGAAAGAGAATCTGCCTAATTTTTCCAGGTAATGGCGGATCTCCGGGGCAAAGATCAAAGGCAAACTGATACTGATTAAAGCGCCGGCCGAGCCAAATACCAAAGCGGTAAAGATAAAACCGAAAGCATATGCCAAAACGGAGCAGAGCAGCAAAAACAATGTCCCTAAAACCACCCTGAAAACCGGGAACCGGCGGATATATGTCACAAACCCGACGACCAAAAAAAGTGCCAAAAAAAGGTCAAGATACGGCAGGGGCTGGGCAAAATTAATCCGGCTGAGGCGGAAAGCAATTAAAGAGAAGATATCCTCCATGACAAAAATTATAGTCAGAAATCGGCAACATCCGACCCGTACTGGTTTAACTCACTATCTAAGCTATCCAAATCAATACTATCCAAAGCGTCTGCCGCATCCATTAAATCTTGAGGGTTTTTTATCTCCGGGGCTAAAACTATATTACCCACTTGCCCAAAATTCAAGGGCAGAAAACCCTTCTGGCCTGCAAAATATACCACCGCTACAGCTAGAACCAAAAACACCACTACCCCTACTATTACCTTGCTCATTTATTGTTCCCCTCTACCTTAAATCCCGATGCCGAATTTATTGCCAGGATCAGATTTTTAATTGAAGTCCTGTAAGCTTTTAGGGCTTGTTTTGTCTCCCTCATGTCTTCCCTGAATTTAATCACCGGGGTCTTTGGGTCAACCAGGGTACAATTAAAACCGGCAGCGCCATCTTTGGTCTGGGTTAAAAGAGCCTGGACCTGGTCTTTATTGTTTTGGATATCCGCGAGGTAGGTCTCATACCCAATTACTTTCTTGCCATTGGGCAAGACTTTTTGTGTGTAATAATCCTGTACCCTTAAGGATATGGCATCGAATTTAGATTCCATATTACCGGCCATCCGCTCTAAGTTGCTTGACCTGGTCTTGATTACACCCTCTTTGGCCTGGCAGGCGCTTGCAAGTTTTTCTTTAGCCTGGTTAGGGTCACCAAAACGGGCCATTGCCCCGGCAGGTAAAGCCGGTGGGCTTGCTTGTTCAGGCGGGGTTAAAAGTCCCCTGTTGTCGGGAACTTGGCCGGCAGGAGGCGTAATTCCACCCGGCACCCCGATAGCCGAAACCGTTACTGAGAAAACCAAACCGGTGGTGAAAAAGACAGCTAAAATTATAATTTTGGGCAAGTTCATATAGTAAATCCAGTGTAGGTACCTAAAAGGGAAATGTCAACGACCCCGCCCAGTTTGTTCACTAGAGGTGAATAGTTGGTGAAGTTTTTCTGCAAACTCATCCATATCTATATGGCTCATACAATAAACCTCTGGGTAGTTACAAACTTGTCCGACCCGACAAGCCAAAGTTTCACAATGAGTTTCAGCCTGAATAGAGATAATGTTTTTATGAAAAGGGCACACCCAATTTTCCCTGCCGGTAGGACCAAAAACAGTCAGGGTAGGCACTCCCACCACTCCGGCGATATGAGCTAATCCGGTATCGGCAGTCACATGGGCGCGGGCCACCCGCAAAAACTCTCCCATCACTAAAACAGAATCATTGGCTGCAAATGCCAACCCGTGACCGGAAAACTTTTCCTTCAGTAACCTTTGGTCTGCCGGTGAATAATTAACAATCACCGGCAATAATTTGTGTCTTTGAATAAATTTAACAATAAATTCAACCTGAAAGGGGGTAAGGTCCTTCGTCGGATGGGAGGTCTTAAAGTTGCAAACCACTGATCTTTGAGGGTCTACCCCGGTTTCCACCCACATCCTATCGGCAGTTTCAGAATGCTCACTTGAAAACTCCAGTTCAGGCGGAAAATACGGCAAACTATTTACCCCTAAAAGAGCGTCTAATCTGTCCTGAAGAACAAAACCCATGTATTTATCCGGAACAATAACCTCCCGGGGATGAGGCATCGGCAAAAACCTTTCCCGATCACCGGGGATAAAGGCCTTAAAAGCCCGGGATAAGTGATAGAGCGAACCTACCCCGACAGGACAAATCACCTGGTCATAAGTATGTAAAAGGACGCTGAGTTCCACTAGACATTTAAAAAAGGCGGGCCACTCTCCCACTTGTTTCATCCTATTATGGAACAACCCCAAATGCGGCAACCTTGTTACTGGTAAGCCCGATGAGCGGAAAATCTCTTCCTGCTCCCCAGTCCACGCCCCCACCTGAAAATTTGTATCCGGCTGATGATATTGAGCCCGACGAACTGCCGCAGTAGAAAACACCGCATCGCCCACCCCTCCATCAAATATAAACAATACCGTTTTTTGTTTACCCTTTGCTTCCATCTTATTTCCTTCCCGAAAGCAATAATTTTTCAATAGCTTTATATAACACAATTCCCAAAGAAACCATCACATTTAAGCTTTTGTTGACCCCGAACATCGGAAGCTCCACAATGGCATCTGCCATATCCAAAACCTCGTTGGATACCCCATCGCTTTCATGCCCCACCACCAATGCAATAGGCAATTTGTATTCAAACTGGTCATAAGGGACTGCCCTAGGGCTCTGTTCTATTGCAACAAGTTGCAGTTTAGGGTTCATAGTTCGTAGTTCATTGATTGCTTCAACAGTAGTTTCCTTATAACTCCAAGCTACCCACTCGGTAGTATTAATGGAGGCTTTTTTAATCCGGGGGTTTGGAGGGGTTGCCGTCCCCCCACAAAGATAGACCTTTTTGGCAGCTACCGCATCAGCTAACCTGAAAATCGAGCCGATGTTATAAGTGTCCAAAACATTGTCCAAGATAATATAAATTGCATTCCGCTTACGGCTTACTGCTTTCTGCTTTTGCCGTAGTCTGTAGTCTGTAAGCTGTAAGCCTTTCCTTAGCTGGGCCGCATTTAGTTTGATCATGAGGTAAATTCTAACATTTCCCGTCTTCAAAATGGTATAATTTGACTATGTATAATTGGTCTGTTGACGAAAAAAAGTTTAAAGCAGCTAACCCTGAAGGATATAAACTTTGGAGGCTTACCCAGCTAATAAATTATGGCCTGGACACCGAAAAACTGGATAGGAAGGAGGTTAAAAAAGCCTGGCCGAAGATTAAAGATAAATTAGACCCTTACAAAAAAAGGGCTATAGAGTTTTTATTATGGGGAAAACTATACTCACTGCCAAACAACTTAACTTTCTGGAATTGGTCCAACAAGATAAGCAAATAACCAGGCGTTTCTACTTTACCGGCGGGACCGCACTCTCTGCATTTTATCTGGAGCATCGTATATCAGAGGATATTGATTTATTCACTGAAAAAGAAGAGGTTGACCAATCACTAATTGATGTATTCTTAAGAAAAATCTCACAGAAACTTTCCATTGTAGAAATTAAAAAAAGCCAGTTTTTGGGGCTTGTCAGCTATAAACTTGTTTACAAAGATAAGGAAGAGTTGAAGGTAGATTTTAACTATTATCCTTTTCCTAGGATTAATAAAGGTAAAAAGTTTAAAAATTTAGAGATAGACAGTCTTTATGACATTGCTGTCAATAAAGTCCATACTATATTTATGCAAATTCGCAGTAGGGATTTTATTGACCTCTACTTTATTATGAAAACAACTGGTTATTCATTGAACCAACTAATTAAAGATGCAAAAATTAAATTTGACTGGCATATAGACAAAGTGACTTTGGCAAGTCAATTGATTAAAGTAAAAGAAATTAGTGATATGCCAACAATACTGGTGCCTTTTGACCGAAAAGACATGGAAAAATTCTTTCTAAAACTTGCCAAATCTCTGGAAACTGATATTTTTAAGTAAAGCTGTTTGGCATTTGATTTGATCATTGGTTAAAACAAGTGTACATTATATAGAGATAGAGACACTTGAAAAAACACCACCATACTTATAATAATAGACATATGGACCCTAACCTGCCGCCTGCCACTCCCACCCCACAACCACAACCTGGCCAAACTTTTAAACCTTCTCTCTTACTTATTGCAGTTGTAGTCTTGGTCCTAACACTTACCGCCTTGGTAGGTTATTATATGATCCAAAAGAAAGCCCCAACCCCACCTGAAACATCTTCCGGCTCCGGCCGTGAGCTGGTCTTTGCCAGGAGGCTCCTCCCGCCGGTCTTAGCCGCCGAAATAACTTCCCAAAACGGCCCTTTTACCTGTCCTGCCCCAAGCCCATTCTGTAAAAACGGGGCATATAAAGAGAGTTCACTTTCCGGGAAACTGGCACAGGACACTCCCCTCCGGGCCTCTTTTGACGGCATTTTAACCGGCAGTTCAGCCCTGCACCCTATCGAAAACGGCAAGGGTGAAGAATTTAACCTGGCAATCTTAACCAACCCAAACCGCGGCCTTGAAGCGATGTATTACTTCAAAGGAGAGATAGGCCCTGAAAAAGAGGTCAAGGAGGGTGAAATTATCGCCACCATCTCCGGCCAGCCGATAAATTTCATGGGTGGAAACTCCTTTGTCTTTACCTTAATCCAAGCAACAGAGAAAGGGGGCTTGCAAAAGCTACTCTCCGGCGCCGACTTTAAATAATTATGAAAAGATTATTCTCTATTCCAGCCGCAGTTATCCTCTCTTTCCCGATCTTTCTGGCCATATTCCCGTCCGGCGTATCCGCCCAGACTGCCAACGTTTTCTCCGATAATTTTGACTCATCCAATTGGAGTTCTAACCCCTGCCCTACCGGCAAAACCCCTTCCAGTTGGGGGAACTGGCAAATCTCAAGTTCCCGCTGTGTCATGCAGGAACCGGTAATTAAGGTCAGTGGCTACAGTGTTAAAATGTCCGGCTCTCCTTCCGAGACTGTAGGCTCTCCCTTGGCAGGCATCTACCGGGGGGTCCCGGCTACCCCCAACGCCACTTATGCTTTAACAGGCCAGTCTTTCAGATACTATGACCGCAGTGCCGACTGGGTTGGTTTCCAGTTTTGCAGCTCCGTTTCATGCAACTCTGTTGACTGGCGTCCTTTATATGGCAAACACGGCATACAAAGCTGGGCAGGCTTCTCCGAATCTATTACAGCCCCCTCCGATGCCAAAAACCTCAACGTCTACCTTGCCCAAGGCTACAACCAGTCTGCCGGAGGGGACCTGCCTAATGATGTTTATTTTGACAATATCAGCCTACAGTCAAGTATTTCCTTTACCAACAACGCCGGCTGCTCCCCCACTGTCATTTTTCCTCCCAATCCCGCAACGTCCGGGCAGAGGTATAGTGTAAGCGTTCCATTTGTCAACCAGGGCAACACTACCTGGACTTCAGGAAACGGCTATAACCTGGTTTCTGCAAACCCCCAAGGTAACAGCACCTGGGGGTTATCAACCGTTTCCTTGGGTACACAAAGTGTCCCGCCGGGCGGGACAGGCGCTTTCAACTTTACCGTTACCACCCCTTTAAACCCCGGCACTTACCCCTTTTACTGGCAAATGGCGCAAAGCGGCACAGCATTTGGAGGACAATGCTACACCAGTATTACCGTCCCTTCCGTCAACAGCGCCGGCTGCTGGGCCATCGCCCCTCCCCCCAACCCCACCGTAGCCGGACAGCGGTATACCGTCAGTGCCCAGATGATCAACCAGGGCACTACAACCTGGACCTCAGGGGCAAACTACCATTTAGGTTCCCAAAATTCCCAGGATAACACAACGTGGGGGGTAAACCGCGTTAATTTGTCCGGTGAACCGGTCCCTCCGGGGGGCATCGGCACTTTCACTTTTGATGTCACCGCCCCTTCTACTCCCGGCAGCTACCCCTGGTACTGGCGGATGGTCCAGGACGGGGTAGAATGGTTCGGGGGACAGTGTTACACTACCATCAGCCCGGTTGCCACTCCCCCCACTGCCACCATCAGCGAACCGGCAAACAACAGCTCCTTTACCGTCGGCCAGGCTGTACCGATAAGCGCCCTGGCTGAAGATACTGACGGATTGCTTTCAAAAGGGGAGATTTTAGTTAACGGGTCGGTAATTTCAACTTCAAACTTTACCGGCGGGACTAGCCGGTCTTTCTCTACCGGCTGGACACCCTCCTTAACCGGAACCTATACCATAACCGCCAAGGCTTACGACAGCGCAGGGTTGTCCGCCACCAGCAACGCCGTCTCAGTTACCATAAACCAAAAACCTGCTGTGGCTAGCCCCCCCGCCCCAATTATCTCCTCCAACTATAACTGTATTAAAACCCCTAACCGGGGAGACGAGCTGACTTTAACCTGGACCAACCCTCCGGGCGTTCCGGCTGTCACGAGCCTTTATGCCAGCTCCTGGCCTAACTTTTATCCTTACCACTGGTACTCCGCGGCTTCCGGCACAACCGGGTACGCCCCCAGCCCTTTTGGCTGGAGGTATGACCAGAGCACCAATACCCCCACCTGGACCTGGAACCCCCTGACTCTCACCCCTGACTCTAAATACTACTTCCGGCTTTATAACGGCAACAGCTACAATAACTATGCCTATGCCTGGGGGCCGGTAGTCGAGTACAAAACCCCGAAGGCTTGCGCCCCTCCTTCCATTGAAAGCCCGGGGATTGATTCCTCAAACTCATCCACCTCTGTAAGCTTTAACGGGAAGGCCCGCTATTCCGGCCGGCAAGTTGCGGAAAGTGGCTCTAATTGGTTAAACGGCCAGGTCTTTTCGATGAAAGCCCACCCGGGGAATGCCGGCAATGCTGTCTATTACCTTGGCCTCTATAACGCCTCTTCTGGTTATATCAGCAGCTATTCCAACTTTGTCTCCAGTATGCAAAGCCGCAGCTCGGACCCCCGCTCGGCAATTCTTCTTGCCTACGGCAACTGGGGTGAATGGTTTGTCTATGACGGGGTAACTTACCAATGGGTGGATTTAAGTAAACTCGGTAGAACAGGTTATAATATTTGCGGGAGAGAGAACCGGGGCAATTGCAATGACAGTAACAGCTACTACCGTGTTGTGAGAGGGAATGATAACCAAAATGTTTCAGGGGGTTCAGCTTTACCCTATACCTGGACTATTTATTTCAATTCGCCTTTGACTACCCAGGCTATGTATACGGCCTCATATGTGACAGACTCCAATTTATATAACGTTTTCCAGGCCGATACTACCCCTAATTCCCCCGGACAATAATTAATTTGAATTTTTAGGAAGGGAGGGTAAAAACGCCCTCGGCTTCATCTCGTTTGGTCCCGGTCCTATCCCCTGCGTCGGGGTCGGAGTAACAGTTGGTGAAGGTACAACAATCGGTGTCGGAGGTATCGGGGTTATAGTGGGTACTGGGGTAGCAGTCCTGGTGGGAGTCGGTGTCGGAGGTATCGGGGTATTGGTAGGGGTCGGAGACGGTGTCGGGGTGGGTGTGGAATCTGGCAGCCTGATAAAACTCCCCACCGTATCACCGCTTGCGTTAAGGCGAATCCTATAAACTCCATCCTCCGAGGGTGTTACGGAATGGACAATTGTTACCTCAAGGTATTTACCCTCCGTATCCGAACCCAAAGAGATGGCGCTGTAGGGGAAACCATAAATACCTCCTTGGGGAAGACCGGTTTTAGTTACTTTCCTGGCACCCGAGCTGTAGTCTTTCGGGTTGTTCAGATCGGCCCCGATTTCCAGAGCCGGCAGATTAATATTAGACCCGAGGGCATTTGTTATAACAGATGCAAAATAAAACCTGCCGATTGCCACATCCACCGCCATTCCTCCGACATATATCCCGTAATCTTCTCCGGCGTTGTAAAGAGCTTCCTGGGGCTGAAAATAATTAGTCGGAGATTGGGCACCATCAATGTAGTCCATAATTGTGTTAATCATATGGTTCGGGTTATTTGGAGGAATACCCCAAGAATTTTGGTTAACCCATCTCCTTAGCCGGCCTAGATTGTCTGTAAAAGTAATGACTGCCGGAGCTTCTTCAATCGGGTATTTTTCAGGTGACTTTAGGGTTACCTGCTGGGATAACATCTCCCCTCTCTGATGGGCAGGGTTTGGAACGGGATTGGCTCCGGGTTGTTCTTGTGCCCGGGCACTTCCCTGGTCGGCATTGGGTAAGGCCATCAGGGCAAAAAGTCCAACCACCCCCAAAGCTCCCACCGCTCGACCTATCCTTTGCCAATTTGTCTGCTCCATTTTACCTTTGAGGTTAGTTAAAGCGTCACGGGGGTTGTACGCACGCTCCCCGGCAGTTTCCTGAGGCTGAAGAATAATTTCTGGTTCAATGCTGTCTCCCCCCATTTTAATATCCGGGTACGACATATATCTTGTCACCCCATAAGCTTGAAAGTTAAACCCATGGGTTTAACTTATAGTACTACTATGTCCACAGAAAAGCAAATTTGTCAACCGTACCACTCAAGCTCATTCAAAATCTAATTCCCATTAACCCAAACCTAGGTATTGATCCTCAACCCTATCTTAACCAGCAAATACCGGAATACCACTACGGGATGGCTAAATAGCTGTCTCAAGAGCATCGCGCTTGTAACACCGACGTAGCTTGCCCGGATCACTTTCTTTTGATTTGTTAACCCGTCTTGAATCCAGCCTGAGTGCAATGGATAAATCTTATCCTGTAAATGACCGATACTAAAGAATCTGACCGCTTTTGACTCATCACTAGTTCTTGCTTTGCCTGATAATATTTCACATTCATACACTAAGCTTTTCCTACCGGACTTAGTGTGGGTATACTCTGCAACTTTCCTTAGAACCCCTGTCTTGTATCCTGTCTCCTCAAAAACTTCCCGGACAATAGCTTTCTCCGGAGTTTCCCCCTTCTCAATGCCGCCACCCGGCAAAACCCACACAGGCACATCCCTGCGTTTTACAAGAAGTATTTGATCCCTACGATCATTAAAGACTATCCCTATTACGCCATCCATCGAATATATTCTAACTCAGTGAGCAGCCGCTTGTTGAAAAATATTTTCTAATATAGCAATAATGGAAGTAAATATGCTTATCCGCCTGCTCTATCCATTCTTTTCTTTACTTATTGTCTTTTCTTTTCTCTTTCTTTATATTCCTAAAGCGTCAGCCTGGTTCTACCTTTGGTTTAGCCAACCGACCTGTTCCATAAGTTTCTCCCCCCCAAGCCCTGTCAGGGTTGGCAATCCCTTCAATATTAATCTCTACTCATATGACTCATTAGGCCTTGCCAACGCCGCCCTAAGTGGTTCAAATATCCCCGGGCTGCCTAAAACCTGGCCCATCCCCGCAGGTTACACCTCTGCAGCTAATAGCTTTACCTTTTACCCAAGCTCCTCCGGAGTATACACCGTTTCAGGGACCGCTACAAACACAACGGGCAATGCCGGTACCTGTCAAGCCTCTTTTACTGTCAACCCCCCTATCCCTTCTGCCCCCTACAGCCTTTCATCCTCCTGCCCTGCCCCCGGGAGTACTGCCACTTTATCCTGGAAAGGGCCAACCGATGCCAGCCGCTACAGTGTCAGGACCCGTTTGGGAGGGTCTGACACCTACCGGACAGTTACAGCCTGCAACGGAGCAAACTGCACCAACCAGACAAGCTTTGGAACCAACCCGGGAACCACCTTTGACAACTGGGGAGTGCAATCATGCAACGACAGCGGATGCAGCGCCGAGACGGTCGGTTCCTCTTTTTCCTGCAGCCCTCCCTGTAACACCAATATCGGCTGCAGCGGCTCTTGCAGTGCCGCTTCAAACACCTGCCAAACAAACAACGGCACCCTCAGTAATTGCAATTATTGGGGCTACACGGGAGGAGGAAGCTGCACCATCGCTGCCGCTCCCCCTCAACCTTGCACTACCAATACCTGTATTTCCCCCAAAATCTGTATCAACCCGGGTGCAGGTGCCACCTGTCAAATTCCACCACCACCTGCCCCTGCCGGAAACAGTGTGTCCGGATCCTGCCCAGCTCCCGGGACATCCGCTACCCTCTCGTGGAGTAACTCCGCAGAGGCCACCTCTTATAATGTCAGGGTAACCTCCACCACTAAAAGTGCGCCGGCAAGCCCATATGATTTCTCCCCCCTCACTCCCGGCTGGATTTATGGTGATCCCGGCATCCCCTCCAACAGTTGGGGAGTAAGCGCGACCAATGCGGGCGGGACCAGCAGTGAAACAGCCGGGGCACCTTTCCGTTGCGTACCTTCCTCCTCTACCCCTAATACTCCGGATCCTAACAACCCTAACTCACCCAATGGCGGCTTTTATGCCTGTTCTGGTAATACCTACACCGGCAATTTAACCTGGGGGGGAAACCCTTATTACACCGATCCTGACGGAGGGGGCGCCCAAAGCTACCAGTGGGGTTTTTGGGTAAATGTCAAAGAAAGTTCGGATTTCAACGATGCCAACCCCAGCGACCCTTATTACCAAAAGTGGATGCCCTGTTCTGACCCGCAGAACAGAAACACCTGCGCGAACAGCACTCCCATACCGGCAGGGTTTACCTTCCGCAGCAACAATAATACCCTTACTCTAAACAGCAGCACTGCATACTATTACCGCGTCTACAACGGTAACACCTCTAACCCCGCTTCCCTCTCGTTTTCCAAAACCTGTCCCCCCGCCACCCCCAACCAAACCGGCTTGTCTGCCACCTGTCCTTCACCGGGGACTACAGCCAATGTATACTGGAGCGGAGCTTCAGGTTCTTCCTATTATCTGGCCAGGGTTGGGTCAAATACCACTGATACCAGGTCCAACCCTGACCCGACCATCCCAAATGCCACCGTACCTACAACCACCAACACCACCTATAGTTCCTGGGGGGTCAAAGCCTGTAATACCGGCGGCTGCAGCAGCGAAGCGTTGGGGTCTTCCTCAATTGAATGCCTCCCCTATCCGGCCTTCTTAAAAACTACCGGAGGTGACGTCCATTCCAACCGATAGCCGATAAATGAAAACAAAATTTACCCTCCTGTTTCTTATCTCCCTTTTATCTTTGGTTCTTTTTCCCACACCTTCAACCCTAGCCCAATCCTGCCCTTCAGTCGGGGCCGGCACTTCGCGTATCCAGCTTGAAAACGGGTTTTTAACCGTCCGGGATTCCCAAGGCCAGGCAAACACTAAATTCCAAGCTTCAGACAAGTGCATCATCGGGGCCCCAGCCTCAGTCCCCCAGTTTTCTATTCCAACCTATGCCGAGATGAAATCCCTCTATATCACCCAGAATAAACTTGTAGAACCCACCCCAGGCCCCCAAACTTTTACAAATTCACAACCCCACCTTTCTCAAAACACAGCTTACTTATATACAATCGACCAAACCGATACCGACACCGGAAATCTAACTGTAGACCAAAATTTCAAGGTTCCAAAGGGGGCCACGGTTGTAGTCTTTGTCGATGGTGACTTGACTATAAATGATAATATCGGCGACGAGAAAGATTCGGGGGTAATTTTTGTGGTCCAAAAAGAGGTAAGGGTCACCCCTTCCGTCACTTCCGTAAACGCCTTTATTATTACCCATGGAGGTTTTTGCAGCTCATACGCCTCCGGCAGTTGTATCTCTTCTGTCGGGAAACTGACCATAAACGGAAGTGTAATTTCTTTTTCCTCAGACCCCCTAAAACAACCCCAGTTTAAAAGAACCAATGGATTAAACGTTGACCCCTCAGAAGAGATCATCTACCAACCGAAGTACTTGGTGCTGTTGAAAAATACCTTTGCAAAGACTTTGCAAATTTGGTCGGAGATACAATAAGATAGCTATCGGCTAACTGCTTACAGCTAACCGCAGGCTGCAAGCAAAAAGTATGAAATTTAGATTTGAAAAGCTAGAAGTCTGGCAAGATGCGAGAAAGTTTATTAGCCATATCTATTCTTTAACCGGCGGGTTTCCTAAATGTGAAATTTTTGGACTAACCGATCAGCTTCGCAGAGCGGCAGTATCCATTGCTCTTAATATTGCTGAAGGGTCAGATAGAAAATCAGATATAGAGTTCCGTAGATATTTGAGAATGGCTCTAACTTCGACGAATGAGGTGGTCTCAGCTCTTTATATTGCGCTGGATCAGAAATACTTAAACCAGTCGGAGTTCAATAACTTCTATGAAGAAGCAAATATATTGGCAGCTAAAATAAACGCATTTATTAGAAAACTTTCTGAAAAGCAGTAAGCTGTAGTCTGTAAGCAGTCAGCAATTTTATCCCCCTTCGCAGAAAACCATAATCGTAAGATTATGGATGAATGCGAAGAGTTTTCTGCTTCGGAGGGGTTGCGCTCCCGACGAAGCATGGGGAGAAGATACCCCGACCGTAAGGTCGAGGGAGCTTCATTTTCCGAAGTTTCTCTTTTGATCCTGATACCATTCAACTGCCTCTTTTAAGTCAGCCGGGCCAAAATCAGGCCAAAGTTTTTTGGAGAAATAAAGCTCGCTGTAGGCTGTCTGCCAAAGCAGAAAATTTGAAAGCCTGATATACCCGCCTGTCCGGATCACCAAACCCGGGTCATTTTGGCCGTTGGTATAAAGGTGCCTGTCTATTGTTTTTTCACTTATTTTATTTATGTCAACCCCCTCTTTGACAATTTCCTTTACCGCTTCAATCAGCTCCCTCTTGCCGCCATAATTTAAAGCAATATTAAGCCTTATGGATTCATTTTTGATATAAGCCTTCTTCACCTCTTCAATAATCATCTTTATTGCCTTTGGTAAGCCGTTTAGCTCCCCTAAAATATCCACCCTGACCCCGTTTTTCATCATCTTTTTAAGCTTGGTATTGTAACCCCTCTTCATCAGCCCAAAAAGTCCTAAAACTTCCCTTCTTGCCCGTTCCTTAATATTTTCCGTCGAGAGGGCATAAACAGTGATAGTTTTTATACCCATCTTTGAGGCCGCTTCAACAACCTTTTCCAAAGCCTCTGCCCCGGCCTCATGGCCCTTCCCTTCAGGAAGATTCCGCACCCTAGCCCAACGGCGGTTGCCATCCATAATTATCGCGATATGGGAAGGGATGTTATCTGAATTTTTAGTTGTTGGCATATTTTGGCAGAATAACAAAAAAAGGCCATACATGCAACGATTTATGATTTACGAGATACGATTTAAGACCGCAGGTCGCAAGGTCTTAAGAACTTGTGAACAAGTTCTTAAGAATGTTCCAATAACTCTTAAATCTTAAATCATGAATCTTAAATCATTTTGAGTTAAAATACCAATATGAAGATTGCTATCTTAGGAGCCGGTTTTACAGGCCTCTCCGCCGCTTTAAAGCTTGCGCAAGCCGGCCACCAGGTCACCGTTTTTGAGAGTGAACCCCAGGTGGGAGGGTTAGCCGGAGGTTTTAAATACCCCTCCTGGGAATGGACCCTTGAAAAATTCTACCATCACTGGTTTTTAAGCGATAAATTTGTCCACAATATGGCCCGGGAACTTCACCAACAGGTCTTGAATATCACACCGGAAACCAATATTTATATTAAAAGCCGTATCCTGCCGATCGATTCCCCCGCGTCACTGCTCCGCTTCCCGTATTTGTCCATGGTGGACAAACTCCGTACTTCCGCCGTTCTGGCCTTTTTAAAATTATCATCCACCGAAAAACCTTTTGAGGGTAAACTTGCCCTCCCATGGATTAAAAAATGGATGGGTAGAGGTGCCACCAAAATTATATGGGATCCCCTTTTTGAGGGGAAATTCGGCAACCTTAAAAATGAAGTTACACTCCCCTGGTTTTGGGGAAGGATCAAAAAGAGAAGCAAAACACTTTGTTACCCGGAAGGCGGGATAGCCGGATTTGCCCAAAAGATAGCAGGAGCGGTAGAAAAAGCAGGGGGGAAAATTTTACTCAATAGTGAGGTAACTAGCCTACGGCAAAAAGCTAACAGCTTACAGCTTACGGCTTACGGCAGTAAGCGGTCAGCAGTCAGCGGTCAGCTCGTATTTGACAAAGTAATTGTCACCCTCCCTACTCCGGTATTCACCAAAATTACCCCTAGCCTTCCAA
>Ga0209541_10003393_pt1 | contig 29317 bp, 31 predicted proteins | sample RifCSPlowO2_01_FD_184027 | JGI IMG/M metagenome (GOLD analysis project Ga0209541, IMG submission 184027) | Groundwater microbial communities from Rifle, Colorado - Rifle CSP2_plank lowO2_0.1 (SPAdes) (version 2) | ecosystem: Environmental > Aquatic > Deep subsurface > Groundwater | place... | reverse complement strand
ACCACAAAAAGGCGATTCTGATAGCCCAGCGAAGTCCGGCGCGGATTCGTCACGTGTTCGAACCGAAGGTAAGGCATCAGAAGGAGCTCGTCATTAACCGGATTCTTTGGAAGTTGGATGGAGGGCCATTTTAGTCCCAAAATCAGCGATGAGTTCCAAACCCATGAATTAAACTCATCAATCGCAGCAAAGTCGCTCCGCTCGTACCGATAGCTGCCGTAATACTCTCCCCACACAAACTCCCGAATCCAATCCGAAACTCGTTCCCGATGCTTTTTGGCCCAGGGCTCTTTTAAATCCAGCCCCCATTCATAGAAGATGCCCGCGCCAAACCACAAATCGATATCGCGACTTCCGGTAATTTCATCCGTCAGATTGCGGCGTTCCATATATTGAATAAACAAGCGGTATCCCCGCATGAATTTAAGGAGCTGGAGACCGTCCACATTGAAATTTTCGAAATAGGCAATCCGTTGGAAGGGCCGGTACTCAAGTCCCGCGATTAAATCCAGGTGGCTCGGAAAATTTTTCCCGTTGGATTCAAGGGCCGCGGTCACTTCAACGAAGGGATCCACCGTGGGTTCGCCGATAAACCGAATGCCTCTAAAGACGATGCGGTTCGTCCAGTAACCGACTTGCGAATCGTAGTTCGGCGAATCCAAATTCGTAAATCGGTAGGAGGTTTCACCGAAAGACTGCCAAAGTATTTTTTCGCCCGGAGGAACTCCCTGGAAAATACCGAATGGTTCTTCGCCGATATCAAGCCAGTCTAAAACCTTAAGCGCCAGTTCCTCTTCGCGGAGGTATCGGGCCATTGCTTCCTCTTCTGTGGGAGCAGGCGCCTCCGGAAAAAATTCTCCGATCAACGTCAACGCGCGATCAAAGTTCCCGCCGCCGGCCTCGACAATTGCTCTTACCTCGGCAACGCTGGATTGCGCCTGCTCAAGAGACGAAAAAGCTTTTTGGCCCACCCAAAACATTGGAACCACGGAACCGTCCGTGCGCGCAAGCGGCAGTTCTTTAATGGGAACGCGCTCAAAAAATATCTTGCGTGTGTTTTTCTCAAGGAAGGCATTGGCCGCTTCAATGGTACGGACGTTTTTCAGGACGCGGCTCTCGATGACGGGACCCTCAAACCCCGTCATCACGGCAAACTCTCCGGTCGGACCGCGCTCTTGCCCGCGCACGAGCAGGAAGTCCGCTGTTTCATAAATGTCATACTTAAGTTTTAGATCGGGAGAAGCGTAAAAAGTGTCTCTGAAAAGATAATTGACTCTGGGTTCTTGCGGAGATTGAGACCACACCGTCGGCGTGAACGGAATGAAAGCTATACTTAGAACGATAGCGAAAATGCGCATGATATCATAACCCTAATACTTGCCGCATATTGTAAAGACCGTTTCTCCTTTTCGCAATAAATTTCGCCGCATAGAGAGCGCCGTAGCCGAATGCTTCCCGTGACGAGGCGCGATGAGTCAAATCAATCCGTTCACCATCGCTCATAAACGAAACCGTGTGGCTGCCGACGGTATCGCCGCCGCGCACCGCATGAATTCCGATTATTCCCTTCCGTCTGGGTTCTGAGACACCGTGACGGCCATAAATGACATTCGGATCTAACTTTATTTTCCTAGCTTCGGCAATTAAGCGCGCGAGCTCAAGGGCTGTCCCGCTGGGCGCATCCTTTTTATCCCGATGATGTTCCTCAACGATTTCCGCGTCATAGCGCGTGTCCAGTGCTTTCGCGACCGAAGCCACAAGCTGAAACAACAGATTGACCCCGACGCTCATATTGGGCGCTTGAACTACGGGAATCTTATGCGACACCGCCTGAAGTCTATTCACGAATGCTTTTGAAAGTCCCGTCGTACCGATCACCATGGCGCGCTTGGCCTCATAAGCAATCTCTAAGTGCTGCTCCGTCGCAAGCGCATGAGTAAAATCGATCACGACCGTTCCCCGGTCAATGCATTCTCTTAAGTCGGGATGAACCGATATATGGAGCGGTTTCGAACCGATCAGATCTCCGATGTCGCGACCGACGACCTCATGATCCGCGCGTTCGAACGCGCCGCCGATTCGAATCGAAGGATCTTCGTGCGCAAGTTTAAGAATGGTTCGACCCATTCTCCCTCCCGCACCTCCGACAATCACAGAAACTAATTTCTTCGCCATGAATCTCCCTTAACTCACCTTAGTACCCCGTTTCCTAAGTTCGCATGGGGTAAGAAACCAGTTAACAGAAACCAGAGAAAAATCTGGTTTCTGTACTCTGGTTACCGGTTTCTTGAACCCTGTGCGAAATTGAGAAACAGCATATTAGTGAACACATCCCGCGGAGCGTGTGGATTTGATCAGACCTTGCTGTTTTAAGACGTGAACCAGTTTTTTTTGGTTTTCGTCGCTCATCTCACACAACGGGAGTCTCAACTCACCGGAAATAAAACCCATGAGCGCAAGCGCCGTTTTGACCGGAATCGGATTCGTTTCAATAAACAAAACTTTTGAGAGACTAAAAAGTTCTTGATGGAGCCGTTGCGCTTCGCGGACGGTCCCCGAAAGATACGCTTCAACCATCTCATGCACCTGTTTCGGTACCACGTTGGCCACCACCGAAATGACACCGGTTGCCCCGATGGAAAGAAGCGGAAGCGTTAAACTATCTTCTCCCGAAAGCACCGCCAAGTTACAACCCGCGATGATCTTGCTCGCCTGATCTAAACTACCGCTCGCTTCCTTAATTCCAATCACATTCGAGATCTTTGCGAGACGGATCACCGTCTCGGGCGCGATTGAAATTCCCGTGCGGCTTGGCACGTTGTAGATGACAATGGGAATATCGACTTCTTTTGCCAAAAATTCATAATGCCGGAACAAGCCCTCTTGCGTCGGTTTGTTGTAATAAGGAGTTACCACGAGCACCCCGTCTGCCTTGCTTTTTTTGGCATGCCGAACGAGCGAAGCGGCTTCCTCTGTCGAGTTAGAACCTGCACCACAGATGACGGGGACTCTTCCGTTGACGTACTCCACGACGAAATTCATCAGCCCCCTATGCTCCTCGTGAGAGAGGGTTGCCGTTTCCCCGGTCGTTCCACAAGGAACCATCACGTCCGTCCCCTGTTCAAGATGAAAATCAAGCAAACGTTTCAGCGCGCGCTCATCGATCTTCCCTTGCCGGAAAGGTGTGACCAGTGCCACCATCGAACCTTTTAAATTTTTACGGGTTAGTTCCATTCCAATCTCCTAAATTGATTTTCCCTCGAGACTTTTCTTTTGCCGGGCCTTCTAAGGATACATGTGTCACGTTGTTTCCACAACGTTCGAAATAAACTTTCAATTTTTCACCGCTTTTTGGAAAAACGTCAACAGGTACTTTAACTTTTCCGTTTAAATTTGCAATGACGGCAGCCGCTACGCTGCCAGTTCCACAAGCAAGAGTTTCGTCTTCCACGCCGCGTTCGTAGGTACGAATGGATAACTTGTTCTTTCCTTCAACTTTAACAAAATTAACGTTGGTTCCTTTTGGTTTAAAATTTTCGTGATAACGAATTTCGCGGCCCATCTCTTTCACCGGAAATGGATCAAGTTCATCAACAAAAATGACTACGTGCGGAACCCCCGTATTGATAAAAGCTCCGTTCCATGTTTTGGTCTTCAACTTCATTTCGATTTTTTCACGATAATCCGTCGGATCAATCATGTTTACTTTTATGGCTTCTTCAGAAGCAACATTAATTCTAACTGTGCCCGCAAGAGTTCCCACGCTTATCAATTTCGGGAAGTTTAAGTGCTTATGAGCATAAAGGCCGACCACTCGATAACCATTCCCGCAAGCTTCTGCTTCTGAACCGTCAGAATTAACAATCCGCATAAAAAAATCAGTCTGGGTTTCTTTCGGTTTTTCAATAAATAAAACACCATCAATTCCGCCAGAGTTAGAACTCTTGCACTCCTTCGCCGCAAATTGATTTGGATTGGTTATTAGATTCCTACGGTTATCAACCACGATAAAAGTATTACCAGATCCTGCGCCTATAAAATAAGGGATTTTTGTCATTTTAAACCCATCTCGGAATCCGCTCGCCGCGAATCAAATCCGTGCGCGTTTCGCGCGCGCGAACCACTTGGAACCGGCGCCCGCGAACCAATACCTCCGCAGATCGAGGACGGGCATTGTAATTCGAAGACATCGTAAAGCCGTATGCTCCCGCACTTGCAAGCGCAATAAAATCGCCGGACTTGATTTCCTGAAGCAGCCTATTTTTCGCCAAACAGTCCGCACTTTCACAAATCGGACCCACCACATCGTACCGCCGTTTAACCATCCTGCCCTCCAGAGTCAAAGGCCAGACATCATGAAACGAGTCGTACAACGCCGGTCGGATCAAATCGTTCATGCCGCCGTCTACAATCACAAAGTTTTTGACAGCCGTTTTCTTGATGTAAAGGGTCCGCGTCACAAAAATACCGCTGTTACCCGCAATAAATCTTCCGGGCTCAAGAATTAGCCGGAACGACCGGCCTCGAAGCATCGGTAAAATCCTTTTCGCAAATGCGTCAGCTGTCTGCGGACGTTCGTCGGAATAAATAATTCCAAGACCGCCACCGATATTAAGAAAACGAATTCTGATGCCTTTTTTTTCGAGATGCGTTACAAAAATCAAAACTTTTCTGAGCGCCTTTACAAACGGTTCGCCTCGGACAATTTGGGAACCGATGTGAACATGCACGCCGCACAACGATATATTTGGAAACGCGGCCGCACGGCAAAACGTTGCCAAGGCGGTATCCAAAGCCAGTCCGAATTTGGACTCTGTTTTTGCCGTGGCAATATAATCGTGGGTCATGGGATCGACTTCGGGATTCAGGCGAAGCGAAACGTTTACGTGGCGCCTTAAGCGTTCCGCGATGTCTTGAATCTGTTCCAGTTCCGGAATGGACTCAACGTTAAACAAAAAAACGCCGCAGCGAATCGCTTCCTCCAGCTCCGTGTCGGTTTTGCCCACACCCGCGTAAACAATTTTGGAAGGCGGACACCCCGCTTTTCTCGCCCGGAACAACTCGCCGCCCGAAACAATATCGAGACCGGCGCCTTTTTTCACCAAAGACCGCAAAACCGCCAAATTGGAATTTGCCTTCATCGAAAAACAGATGAGCGGTTTGGCGGACCGAAATGCTTTTTGGAGCTTCGCCAAGTGTTCCGTCAAGGTTTTGTAACTGTACACGTAAAAAGGCGTACCGACACGCTTCGCGATATCGGCAACCCGAACCGACTCGCAATACAGTTCTCCGCTTTGATAGCGGAAATCATGCATCATCATCAAACGAGACCTCGTTCGCGATTCGACCGCTTGAGCGCGCGAACTTCCGCTTTTAACTGACTCTTTCTCCGACGGACTTGCCGAAGAACGAAATCCGGTCTCGTACTTCCCGCTGAGCTTTTCAACCGAACGGAAAGTTCCGGCTCAAAACATTCGAAGACATCCCTTTTAAATATTCTGGAATACTCCTGATACACTTCGAAGGGCAAACCACTCAACGAAGTGTGCGAATCGAGCGCCCGTTGGACGAGACTACCGACAATTTGATGCGCTTCTCGGAACGGCACTTTCCTCTTGACCAAATATTCCAAGACATCGGTCGCAAACAGAAAGCTGTCTTTGGAAGCTTTGCGGCAATTTGCTTCTTCGACCTCGATGGTGCGAATCACCAACTCAAGAACACCAAGTGCTTTTTGAGCCAAACGGCAAGATGCAAAAAGCGGCTTTTTGTCTTCCTGCATATCCCGATTGTACGCGAGCGGCAAACCTTTCATCGTCGTCAAAAGCGACATCAAGTTTCCGTACGCTTCGCCGGTTTTGCCCCGAATCAATTCTAAAATATCCGGATTTTTCTTGTGCGGCATGAGACTCGATCCCGTCGAAAATTCGTCTGCGATTTTAACGAACGCAAATTCTTGCGAACTCCACAAAATCAGATCTTCGGAAAGGCGCGACAAATGCGTAAACAAAATGGCGATCGCGCTTAAGACCTCGATCGCAAAATCGCGGTCGCTGACGGAATCCAGACTGTTCGCGGTCGGTTTCCGGAATCCGAGAAGTTTGGCAACGTAAAACCGGTCGACGGGCAAGTTAGAACCCGCTAGAGCCGCCGCGCCCAACGGACATTCATTCAGTCTCAGCTTTGCATCCACCAGTCTGGATTTATCCCGATCCAACATTTCAACGTACGCCAGCAGATGATGAGCGAGGAGTACCACTTGTGCCCGCTGAAGATGCGTATAGCCGGGAATGATTACCTTTTGATTGCGCTCTGCCTGAATCACCAGTGCCGTCTGGAGACGGTTCACCAAAATCAAAAGATCTTGAATCCGTTCTCTCACGTAAATTCTCGTAGAGGTAGAGACCAAATCGTTTCGCGAACGTGCCGTATGCAATTTTTTGCCCACGCGGCCGATTTTTTTCTCAAGCTGCACTTGAATCAACGTATGGATGTCTTCATAGTCCCGGATCAATTCACAAACCACTTTCTTTTTGAGCGTCGCCAGAACTTGGCGCAAACCCCGGACCAGAAGGCGTGAATCCCGGTGAGAAATGATACCGCTCTTACCCAACATCGTCGCATGTGCGATGCTCACCCTCACTTCCGCATCCAAAAGCTCAAAATCCACTCCGAGCGAATACGAAAACTCTTTCGCCAGATCGTGCAATTCTGACTTAAATCGTTCTCCCCACAATTTCTTCATTTTTTCCTTCTTTCGTACGGCAGTCCCCAAATTTTGATAAACCCTTCCGCGGCCGATCGATCAAACTCATCCTGAGCGGAATACGTGGCAAGCTTTTCCGAGTACAGAGAGTGCTCGGATTTTCGGCCCACCACCGTGGCGGTGCCGCGCGCGAGTTTGACCTTCACGGTACCGGAAACTCGATCTTGATACGAAGCGAAAAATTCGTCCAACGCCTCGCGGAGAGGTGAATACCACAATCCAAAATAAACCAGCTCGGCGTACTTTTCAGACAACAACCGTTTGTAATGGAGGAGTTCGCGGTCTAAAACCAGCGACTCAAGCGCTCCGTGAGCCAAATGCAGAATGGTAGCGGCGGGCGCCTCGTAAATTTCCCGACTTTTAATTCCGACGAGCCGGTTCTCCACCATGTCAATTCGCCCGACACCATAGTGACCCCCGACTTGATTCAAACGTTCGATCAAAGAAACCAGAGAAAGCCGTTTGCCGTTGATCGCGATCGGATTGCCTCCCTCGAAATCAATCGTGACGGTGCGCGGCGCACTTGGCGTCCGATCCAAAGACTGCGTCACCGAATAAGCATCTTCGGGAGGCGCTTTCCACGGATCTTCCAAAACACCGGCTTCAACGGAAACGCCCCAGATGTTTTTGTCGATGGAATACGGACTCTTCTTGGTCGCTGAGATTTTGATGCCGTGTTTTTTGGCGTAGTCTATTTCTTCCCCGCGAGACGTAAAGGCCCATTCCCTAAGAGGAGCAAGAATTTTTAACTTGGGATGAAGAGCCCGGACGCCTGCCTCGATTCTCACTTGATCATTGCCCTTTCCGCTGCAGCCATGAGCGACACAATCCGCTTTCTCTTTCACCGCAATTTGAACGAGCCATTTTGCGATGAGCGGACGCCCCAATGCGGTCGCAAGCGGATACTGTCCTTCATACAGGGCATGCGCCCAAAGACTCGGCCGAACAAAATTCTCGGCGAATTCCTTTTTCAAATCCTCGATGTAGACTTTTGAAGCACCCGCCGAACGCGCTTTCAGCCGAAGCTCATTGCGGTTTTTAGCTTCGCCCATAAACGCCGAAAAACAAATCACCTGTGCCCCGTACGTATCTTGAATCCACCGAACGGCGCACGAAGTATCTAACCCTCCCGAATACGCAAGAATCACTTTTTTCATCGCTCTTCATCCGCTCCCGTTGCTCCGAGTAAATACATTAAAATGGCTTTCTGAACGTACAGCCGGTTTTCGGCCTGATCAAACACAATCGATTGTTTGCCTTCAATCACTTCGTTGGTCACCTCTTCGCCTCGATGCGCGGGAAGGCAGTGCATCAACACGGCATTCCGGCCCGCTTTGTTCATCAGCGCCCGATTGACCTGAAATCCTTTAAACGCTTTCGTCTTTTCCGCTTTCGTTTCCTGACCCATGCTGAGCCAGACGTCAGTATACACCACATCCGCTCCGTGAACCGCTTGGACGGGATCGGTGCAATGAATTAATTTTGCCTTCGTTTTGCGCGCCTCGCAAAGCGCCCGCTTGAAAAGAGCTTGATTTGGCCCGTATGTTTTGGGGCACGCAAACCGCAAATGAACCCCGAGCTGCGACGCCACGATCACCAGAGAGTTCAATACGTTATTTCCATCGCCGACGAAAGCAACGGTTTTCCCTTCTAAGTCCCCGAATTTTTGCCCGATCGTAAAAAAATCTGCAATCGCCTGGCAAGGATGTTCCAGATCGCTCAATCCGTTAATCACCGGTCTTTTAAAATAACGGGCAAACTCCAAAATCAAACGATGTGAAAACGTCCGCATAACCACCAAATCCAGATAGCGCCCCAAAACACGTGCGACGTCACGCACTTCTTCGCGGACTCCTAGTTGGATGTCTTCCGGTCCTAAATAAATGACGTGTCCGCCCATCGTCGAAAAACCAACATCAAACGAAACCCAAGTTCTCGTGGACGGCTTTTCGAAAATGAGGCCGATCGCCTTGCCGCTAAACACTTTTCGATAGGCAATCGATTTTTCCTTGATGCGGCGTGCAAGATTAAAGATCGTTTTTAACTCGGCGGCATCAAAATCAAAAGCGCTGATTAAATGCTTGGTCATGGCGTGCCTGCCTCTTGGAACACGGTGTCAAGAATATGAACTCCTCGATCAAGGAGCCGCTTCGTCACGGTTATCGCCGGCATGATTCGGAGCACCACTTCTTGAGTGCAATTAATCAAAAGTCCTTTGGCGCGGCACGCATCTACGATTTTTGCTCCTGGCTGTTTCAACTCTACGCCCAACATCAAACCCATTCCGCGCACCTCTTGAATCAACTTCGAATGTTTGTTCTTCAGTTCCGTGAGCTCTGAGCGCAAGTACGTGCCTATCTCGGCCGCGTGCTGAAGCAATTGTTCCTTTTCAATGGTCTTAAAAACGCTGAGCGCCGCGGCACAAACCAACGGATTGCCTCCATAAGTCGACGCATGAGAACCCGGACCCAAAACGTCTCGATCAACGCGCCGATGAACGAGAAGCGCACCGATCGGAACGCCCGAACCCAATGACTTTGCCAACGCCATCAGATCGGGCTCAATACCGTACTGTTGATACGCAAACCATGTTCCGGTCCTGCCCATGCCGGTTTGAACTTCATCTACAATTAACAACAGATTCTTTTCAGTGCAAAGTGCGCGGACGTTCCGAACGTACTCGGGATCCGCCACCCGAATACCCCCTTCGCCTTGAATCAGTTCAAGCGCAATGGCCACCGTTTTCGGGGTCAAAGATTGCTTCAACGCCTCGAAATCATTGAACGGAACGTGTTTAAATCCTTCCGGCAAAGGTTCGAAACCGGTCTGAACCTTTTTCTGTCCCGTTGCTGTAAGGGTTGCCAGGGTTCGGCCGTGAAATGATTGATTCATCGTAATGATTTCATACCGGCCTTCCTTCGCGCCGAATTTTCGTGAAAACTTGATTGCGCTTTCCATCGCTTCCGCACCGCTGTTGCAAAAAAACACCCGGCCTTGAAACGCTTTCTCAACCATTTTCCGAGCCAGCAGCCCCTGCTTCAGCCCGTAGTAATTGTTGGGCACATGCAAAAGCTTCCTTGCCTGATGCTTAATGGCATTCACCACAGAGGGGTGGCAATGCCCAAGGCCCGAAACAGCCCAGCCGGGAAAAAAATCAAGATACTCTTTCCCTTCGAGGTCCCAAACCTTTGAGCCCTTTCCTTTGACAATGCAGATTCCTGTTCGATGATACGTCGGTAACACATATTCGTCGTACAGTTTTCGAACTTCTTGCGTATTCATTGAATTCACAGGACGATTTCGGTCCCGATTCCTCGATCCGTAAACACTTCGAGTAAAAGTGAATGTTTGATACGTCCGTCCACGATGTGTGCCTTGGGAACATTGGCCCGAAGCGCAAACGTACATGCGTTTACTTTCGGGATCATCCCGCCCCGAATCACTTGAGTCCGGATCAGATCATCGACCTCTTCCACGTGGAGCGACGGCATTAACGACGCCGGATCATTGAGATCTTTTTGAATCCCTTGAACATTGGTCAAGATCATGATTTTTTGAACGTTCATGGCGGCGGCAATTTTCGCTGCGGCTTCATCCGCATTCACGTTGAAGATATCTCCTTTTTCATCGATTCCGGACGGATAAATAACGGGGACGGTTCCCGCTTCCGTCAGTTCGCGAATCGGTTTAATGTTAACGGCCGTCACATCTCCCACGAAGCCGACATCGCCGTTTTGATCGTGTTTCACTACCGTTAAAATCTTGGACTTGTGGCCCGAGAGCCCCATCGCCTGCGCTCCAAACCGGTTGAGGTCCCGAACCATCGCTCTGTTGATGTCGGACAATGTTTTAACCACCGCCTTAACGGTCGCTTCGTCCGTAACACGGAGTCCGTTCACAAACTTGGACTGGATGCCGGCTTGCTTTAAATTTTCGGTAATGGCGCGCCCCCCTCCGTGAATCAAGATAGGTCGAATGCCGACAAAATTCATGAACACAAGATCGTGCAAAACATGTTCACGGACCTCGCTGTCCAACATTGCCGATCCGCCGAATTTAATGAGCAGCTCTTTATTGCGGAAACGCTTGATATAGGGCAATGCTTCAATCAAGACACCCGCCTTCTCGACCAACTGTTCCATCATGGAGTTATTTCCTTTCATGTCGAATAAGTGGAATTAATCCAAACGTAAAACTTGGTTAAATCGGTCGCCCAAAACCGATCGGAAGATTTTCCTTCCTTGAGGTTAACGACCAAACGAAACTCTTTTTTCTGAAGAACATGCCTCACGTTTCTGATGTTGCTCGATTGCTCCCGGCCGTTCCGCAAAACGGGAATCCCATCAAAAGAAATGTCGAGGGCGGGCGAATACGAAACGCTACTCGCGCCGACACATCCCATCAGGCGGCCCCAATTCGGATCTTCTCCCGCAAGCATGGTTTTAAACAGCATGGAGGTCGAAATTTGTCTTCCCAAACGTTCTGCTTCCGATCGGTTTTTCGCTCCGGTCACCACCACTTCGCACACATGTTTGACACCCTCACCGTCCTTTGCCAAATTGAGCGCGGTACATTCCAAGACATAAACAAGCGCTTCTTGAAACAATTTAAAGCGCGAGTCCGGCACGGTAATCTTTTTATTTCCCGCTTCCCCATTAGCCAAAATGAGCACCATATCGTTGGTGCTTCGATCATTATCAATGACCAAACGGTTGAAGGTTTTTTCCACCGCATATTCAACGGCCCGCTGCAGCATGGGTTTCGAAATATGAAGGTCGGTGGTTAAGAAGCACAGCATCGTCGCATGGCTTCCTTTTAATCCACCCGCCCAAATACCACTCCCATTCATTTGAGGTTCTACCATTCCGGCCCCCTTGGCCATGACCGCCAGAGTAACCGGCTGATGATCAATTTCAAATCGGACTGCTATCTCTTTTGGAATGGTATCCGTCGTCAAAATCCCGCGTGCCGCAAGATGCCCGCCGTCAGGGGCCAAATCCCGTATCAGTTTTGGAATTGCTTTCCTGACTTTCTCAATGGGAAACCGCCTGCCGATAATTCCGGTGGAAGCAACGAAAATCTCGCTCTTGGGTACGTGCAATAGGCTCGAGAGCATCCGAACCGTTTCGGAAACCGCTCGCTTTCCCATTGGTCCGTTGAAACAATTCGCATTCCCGCTGTTGGCAAAAATCACTCGGTGATGAGGGCGGCGCATGATCTTTAAATCGTAAAGGAGCGGCCACGCCTTCACCGAATTCGTTGTAAACGTACCGGCCGCAACCGCAGGCCGCACAGACCGAATGAGTGCGACATCGGGTTTTCGAAAACTCGTTTTGATCCTGCAGTGCATCCCCGAAGCAAGATACCCTTTCGGGTCGGTCACACTGCCGTCTGCGAGCACTTGAAACTTCATCATGAACTTAGCCCTGCGGTTTCCGGAAATCCCATCCGAATATTCATGTTTTGGACCGCCTGACCGCTGGCTCCTTTCAACAAATTATCGATTGCCGTAATGATGATGACTCGATCCGACTGCCGGTCGACGGTCACCCCAATCAAACATTGATTGGTAAACTGCACTTGTCTTAAGTCTGGGAACGAACCCTCGCCCAAAAAGGTCACAAAAGGTTCCCGTTTCGCGAACGCCTCAAATGCTTTTAACACCTGCGACCTTCTTGCCGAAGATTTTCGCTTCACGTAGATGGTGGAAAGAATTCCCCGGTTCACGGGAAGCAAATGCGGCACGAAAGTGACCGTAACGGCGCTTCCGGCAATGGCGGAGAGTGCCTGTTCTATTTCCGGTGCATGCTGGTGCCGGTTCACTTTGTACGCACTAAAGTTTTCGGCGAGCTCGGAAAATTGCGTCACGACGGACAGTTTTCTCCCGGCACCGCTCACGCCCGATTTCGCATCAATGACAATCGAATCCCGCTCAATCAAATTGGATTCCAGCAAGGGATACAAACCCAAAATAGCTCCGGTCGGATAACAGCCCGGATTGGCAATTAAATTGCTCGTCCGAATTTTTTCCCGATTCAGCTCCGGCAAACCATAGACGGCATCTTTGAGCAACCGTTTGCAGGTATGTTTTTCGCCGTACCACGTTTCATAAACATCGGCGCGCGAAAAACGAAAATCGGCGGAAAGGTCGATCACCAACTTTCCCAACCTGAAAAAATCGCTCGCAACGTTCATGGCAGTCGTATGCGGCAACGTTAGAAAAACCACATCGGAAGCTTGGGCCACTTTTTTAAAGTGATAGGTCTCGATTTTGAGCTGACTTGTTTTGCCTAAGGTCGGAACGAGACGGCGTGCGTCAATCGGTTCTTCCGACCGAGTCGTCAAAAATCCAATCTTGACATAAGGATGCCTTGAAAGAATACGAATCAGCTCACATCCCGTAAAACTTGTCGCACCAATAATCGAACACGTCTGCACAAAACGCCTCCTGAACCGCGCGCAACCAAAGAAAGTTCCCCTAAAATAAAAAACTTTCTAGAACTGGTTTCACAAGTCTACCGGCGCCCATGCGCAGTACAAGGTAGCTTATGAAACCAGTTCTAGAAAGAGGAAGGTTCTACGTACAAACCCCTCACATGAACTCACAGGGAAAGCAAAACGAATTGTTTTTTAAAATCCATATTATAGGGATATGCTTATCCTTTGTCAAATGAATAGGTTAGGTAAATTTTTAACTTGACTTTTTAGGCGTAAATCGCTATTTTTTGGACACTTATGCACCAAGCTCTCATAAGGAAAACGGAGCGGATTGTAGGGCATCGCTTTCGAAGTAAAAAACTCTTGCGATATGCGCTCAGACACCCATCGCAGTTGGACTTTACCGAACAAAATAAGGAATCTTCCCTGACGTTCCAACGTCTTGAGTTTCTCGGAGATTCCATCCTCAACTTAGTGATCGCAACCAGACTTTACAAAAACTTCCCCCAAGCCAATGAGGGTCTTCTGAGCCAAATGCGCTCTATTCTAGTCTCCAGGAAACTGCTCGCAAAAATTGCTCGTCAGATTCGTTTTCACTCCGTTGTTCTGACAACCGATTTAAAACAAAACAATTTTCCCGGCATCCGCGAAAAGATTTTAGCCGATACGTTTGAAGCGCTTATCGCTGCTATTTATTTCGACCGCGGTTTTAAGGCAAGCGAGCGGTTTCTCCTCAAATGCTTTCGGTCTCACTTCGATCCCAAAAAACTTTTTCGTTTTGATCCCAATCCAAAAAGTGTCCTTCAGGAATACGCCCAAAAACAATTTCAACAATTGCCGGTGTACCGAGTCAAAAGAAACCGAAACGGCTCATTTACCGCCTGGGTCCGCGTAAAAACAGGAAGACCGTCTAAGGGGGTCGGAAGAACCAAGCAGGACGCCGAAATCAAAGCTGCGGCGCAGCTTGCGAAAAAATTGAAAATCAGGAGGAAGAAGCGTCTTCCCGTTTAAGGAATTGTTCTAAAACGCCGAATCCGCTTTCTTGAAACGCTTTGTCAAGTTCGGAGAAGGGTTTCACGGACGCGCCCGCTTTGGTTTTGGACTTCGTTTTTGATCCGGGGATAAGCGATGCGGCGTTTCCGAACGATGGAACAAACCGAGACGTAACATTAAAAAATCTTCCACGCACCAAATCGTCCAGAAACGTTTGAATTCGCATGGGGTCCGTGCGAACCGACGGCTGCGCGAGCGTTCCCACCACCAATATCGGAATAGGGCCTAGATGCTGGTTCTTGCCAATCTCTGAAGCAACCGCATTGCTGAGAGAGGAAGACAGGTATACGGAAAGGCGCGAATTGATATTGCCGTCCAAGTCAATCTCTCCGGCACCGCTCGCGTGAAAATCGTCTGCGACCATAAACAAGTTTTCCATTCCCGCTTTCCCATTTACTAGATGTACATCACCTCCGAGATCGCTGAAACGCGTTGTGCCGGACTCAAAAGTTCCAAGCATGGCCAGTTCGGCTATGGTACTCAAACTGCCCAGAATATTCATCGTATGAAATTCTCCGTTAGTGATGGAAAAAGCGCCGTCACCTTCCGCGCGTTTGAGCCACTCTTCGTCAAAAGGTCCGGCATTCTTCAGCGACATATTCAAGAACAGATTCCCTTCCAAAACCGGATTTTCCGCTTCTAGATCCGCGAGGCGGAGACGGTTGATATTGAGATTGGCAAGTACGTTCGGTTGATTACGGGAAGAAAAGTTAAGAATCGATCGGATCGAAACGTGACCGCCAAACGCATCAAACTCAAAACGAGGAACCAAAACCCGCTCGGGTTCAAACGCCATTTGCGCATCGAGATGGCTAAAAACTTCCCCTTCCTGAATCATGCCGTTTACCGCATTCTGAACGGAAGCCCAATTCACGCGAAGTTGTTCGACGGTAATGGCCTCGCTTGTTTTCCGAAGCTGATCGACAAAATCTCGAACATCAATTTGCTCAGACGTTACCCGAACCAGCCAGCGAGGATTGGGCTCGCGAAACATCTTTCCCTCAAGCGCGAATTCGGTATTGCCCATATGAAAACGAACGTCCTTGAGCTCAGAATCCAAAGAACCCAAATCCAGATTGCCGGTAATTTCGTGGAGATGGACACCGTTCGCGGCCTGGGCCGATAAATGATCAAGACTCACATTGACCGTTAATTCCGCTTCCTGAATTCGATTTAAATTTCCGAGAACACTTGCCAGTATCTTTGATTGTCCCGACAGTTGAAACTCTTTCAAAGGCGGAATATATTGAGTCCATTCATCCACCGTAAACTTGTTGGTGAGAACCGTTACATTCATCTCTCCCGTCGAAAGATCAATTCCAACGATGGAACCCTTTAAAGACGTGCTGCCAAACTCCACTCCAAAATCGCCTCGAATCACCGTGCCGCCGAACAATTTAAGGTTCCCATTGATTTGAAAGGGCGCGCCGGTAGGTTTAGAAAAATATTTCGAATAAGCGAGCGTCGCTTTCTCAAGGTTCAAACGGACATCAAGCGACAATTGTTCCGGCTTCCCTTTGGCATAAAGGTCCAACTGAGCATCGCCCGAAAACCCCAAGTTGACGGGGAGAATCTCTTGAAACGGCAAAATGTAATGGAACAGATCCTCAAGCCGAAGCCGCTCCGAGTGAATCAAAAATTCCTCAAGAGAATTGCTTGCTGTATTGAAGCGGAGCTCAACAGTCAAAGGATCGCCAAATGGAACGGTCATGCTCCCCTCCTTCAAGACTAAATCCCCGTTCGATAAATCCGACACCAGCGAAAACGACGACTGGTACGTTGCCGGAGTGCTTGGCTTCGACACATCGGCCAAATGATAAACGAAGTCCTCTAGATCGATTTTTCCGTTCACCGCAAATTGAGGAGTTCCTTTCTTTTTGACGACTTGACCCGAAAAAAGGGCACGCCCAGCGTCCGTTTGAATGGGAAGTCCGCCCCACCAAGACACCCATTCGGAAATGGGTATGGGTCCCGAAGACACTCGAACTTCGCCGGCGATATTTTCCTTCTTCACATTTTTAAAATCGACTTCAAGGGTTCCCGACAATTCCACATTGGGTGTTTCACCAAAAAGAGCGCCTTTTGCTTGAAACCGAACCGGTGCGTCGCTGCGAACATTCCAAAGATCAAGATTGATATTTCGAACCGCTATCGTTCTTAACCGTTGGCCCCCATCGCTCGCCCACGGATAATAGAGGTTTGCTCCTCGTACCGATACCTGTGACAACTCCACATGACCAAACAAAAGACGGAATATGGAAGGACAGACGGTAAGGCGGTCAGCATGAATCAGCGGAACCTGAGATGCTTTTTGGGGATCCTCAAGCGTAAAATCTTCAAAATGTACTTTCGGAACGGGCAGGATCGAAACAGAAAATCGTTTGAAAGAAGGAGCTAGACCGAGTTCCTCCTGAACGATACGATTAAATCTTTGCTGTACCTGAGAGCGCCGGACCAGAGACGGAACGGAAATGAAAATACCGGCAACCAAAAAAATGAGGATGATCCCCGTGATGAAAAACCACCTGACAAAAGCTCGTAGGGTCATGTTTGATTTGTCAACTCAACGAATATGTGTATTCTCTCACAAACAGCCCGCAACGATCAATGGTTCCGCCGCACAAATCTCTCCGTACGAGAAGTAGTGGAAGAAGTTCCCTAAAACAAACGGAAACTTAGTAAGAGGAAGAAAGGTCGCTTCCGATGGGATTATAGGTGTAATCTTCGAAAAATGCGGAACAACCCACCATGGGAAGCACGACCAACAACATGAAAACCAACACCGCAAGTGACAAACGTTTGACGATCATCGCCCTAAAAACATTTAACGTTTCGTATACTGATAACTGCGCCGGGCTTTCTTTCGGCCGTATTTTTTACGTTCTTTTTTCCTTGGGTCTCGCGTCAACAAACCGTTTTTTCGAAGGATAGAACGAAACTCTTGATCAAAAGAGACCAGGGCGCGAGAAATGCCAAGCTGCACGGCGCCTGTTTGCCCGCTTAACCCACCGCCCTTTACCAAGGCCTTCACACCAAAACGATCGACCGTGTTGGTTACTTCCAGAGGTTCTCGAACCAACATCCGGTGATTCTCCCTCGGCAAGTATTGATCCATCTTGGCGTTGTTGATTAAAATATCTTTCCCGTCGGGAAATAGCCACACGCGTGCCACGGAACTTTTTCGTCTTCCGGTAGCATAAAAAGATGATGTGTCTTTATGTTTTTTAGCGACAGACATGGAAGTTAGTTCAATTGAATCGGAACTGGTTTCTGTGCCGAATGGTTATGTTCGCTTCCGCCAAAAACCCGGAGCCGCTTTAACATTCGATCACCCATGCGATTCTTGGGAAGCATTTTTCGAACCGCTTCCCGAATAATAAAGTCCGGCCTTTTTTGGATCATATCTTCAAAGGCAATATCCCTTCTTCCGCCCGGATAACCGCTGTACGATTGGTACATTTTTTGTTTTGATTTCCGACCCGTCACTCGGATCCCTTTGGCATTAATGATAATGACGCGGTCTCCGCACTCCATATGAGGCGTATAAAACGGCTCATCTTTTCCGATCAGAATAGTCGCCACACGAGTGGCAAGACGGCCCAGAATCTGATCCTGAGCATCCACAAGAAAACACTTCCGTTCTATCTGTTCCGGTTTCGGAATAAAGGTTTTCAGAGTCATTGGAACTTAGCTTATCCTTTAGGTAAACCCATTTGAGATTATATCTCTAGTGCGGGACGAAGCGGGAAGTATATCAGAAGGTACTGGGCCTGTCAAAACGAATCAACGAAATCAACAATGTAGGGGCGACCACAAGGGTCGCCCCTACGATCATACCGGACAAACGGTTGTCGCAATCAAAAACGGGCGGATAAATTTGGTTATGCGGTAACCAAAAAGGCCGTAAATAAAGACGGCTAAGTGCATCATCTTAAACGAAGGAGGGTGTTCTGTGAAAAAGTGTATCATATGCAAAATTGTGGGACTTCTAGCAGGAATCGGAGCTATTAACTGGCTGCTCGTCGCGCTCCTTAATTTCAACCTAGTCACTGCCGTTTTAGGAGATATGACGATCGCAGCAAAGGCTGTCTATACCTTAGTCGGTCTTTCGGGGATCATCTTACTCGTGGCGCTGGTCAAACCTTGTCCCTGCACCAAATAACGGCGCCGATCAAGATTTAATAGTAGATTGGGGCGGAACTCAAGTCCTAACTTGCTGGAACCGGAATAAACTCTGTTTCGGTTACCGCAAACGTTTGTTGAACCTTTCCGGTTTCGTCGTATTCAACTTTGCGCACGCGGTTCCCTGCTTCAAACGTTTCTTCATAGCGAAGCGAACCTGAGGGGCGATAGCATTTAAGCCACACGGGTTTGCCCGAAACATATTCTTTTTCGAAACTGGGTTTGCCGTCTTCATAAAACCACCGGACTAACCCTTCTCGCACACCCGACCGGTACTTTCGAACCGCAAACAAAGCGCCGCTTTCATAAAAAACATTTTGATCGATCAACTGCCCTTCTGTGTAGACTTCTTCAATATGCCGGCCGTTCGGGGTATAACGTCGAAGCGTCCCGCTTTTCCGGCGAGACCGAAACTCATCCTGTTCAGCTTTCATCTCATCAACGGATTTCCGAAATGTCACTTGACCTTCCGGATCGTATGCGGTAACCACGCGAAGTGCGCCGTTTTCCGCTTCAAACGTCTCGCGGAGCTTCCCGTCGGGGAAAAATACCTGACTCGTACCCGTTAAGCGGCCGCGATCATAATTCCAAATCGCTTTTGTTTGTCCGTCTGCATAATACCGAGTAATCGTTTTTTGGGTTCTCGCATCATCCGCCTGGACTTCTTCCTGCGCGAGACGGCCTTGCTCATCGTACAAGCGCTCCTCTTTTAAACCGTTCTGATCAAAATACTGTTCATTGGCAAGTGTTTGATCTTTTCGAAACTGCTTCCTCAAATAAGTCCCATCGGGTTCGGGCAGGAACGCCGCGTATACTTCTCCCGTGTCGTAATATTCGTTCCGAATGTGTTGTTCTTCGCCACTGGCAACAGACAAAGCGGGAACGGCCGTTGCCAGAAAAAAGAGAGACGCAACGCTTGCGAGAAGCACCCACAAGGGAAAGGCATTCGTCAGTTGGCTCAACAACTTCATGGGGGCGTATTATAGGGAATGGGTCACCGTCACGCCAGTGTTTCTCGACTGAGCCGAGGAAACAGAAAAGTGCCAGGCACTTTTCCACTTTTCCAAAAGGTGCCTGGCACTTTTCTGTGTTTCTGTGCAGTCGCAACTTAACTGCGGCGGCGTCTCAAAATTTCTTCACCAATCAGACGCGCCGTATCTTCGTAAGAGACGAGGTCCGTATTAATCATAAAATCATAAATGAGGGGGTCATTAATTTCTTTATTAAAATACTTCTTTAAAAACGCCCGCTTCGCACTGTCTTCACTTCTGATCATCGTAATGGCTTGAGCTTCTCCAATTCCGTAATACTTTTGAAGATGCGCGGCTCGCTTCTCGATAGAACCCACCAATCGGACATGGATCCCAAGCGGGAGTTTAAAAGTCACCACGCACGCGCCGCGTCCCACTAAAACCACGTTGCCTAAATGCGCCAATCGCATAAACGTTTCCGCCGTCTTATGAACAAGAGTCCACTTGGAAGGATGCAGACCAAAAAGCTCCTCGATCGTATCCTGAAGCTCCGGGGCGGACTCTTCCGCCATAAACGTCTCAAACTTTTCAGGGAGGTGGTGTTCCCTGAGTACTTCTTCCACCAGATTGTCGTCAAATACCGTCCAAGGACCGTTGGCTTGCCGATCGTACATTCTCAAGAACTCAACGAGCTTTTTGCCTACCGTAATACCGCCGGCTCCGGTTTGGCGCGAAATCGTTACAAAAGGTTCTGACGTTCTCTCCTCAGCGCTTTGTTTGTCTGCACTCATCCGATGATTTTGATAATCCATATAAGCATTCCATGCGTCCAACGATTTAACCGTTTCCATCGTACCTACCTCCTCTCCTCATATCCGTCATCCGTTTCCGGTTCCTCAGTGGACACTATCATTTCTTTGATTCACGTCGCATTCGAGCTGCGTTTGCGATCACGCAAAACTTCACCTGCAATGATTTCCACCGCATCGTCAAACGTGAAGCGGTCTGTGTTGATCATTAAATCGTACAACTGCGGATCGTCAATGTCCCAGCCAAAATACTTTCTTAAGTATTCCCTTTTCCCCTGATCTTTTTTCTGAATCAGTCTAGCCGCCTCGATTCTTCCGACGTGATAGGTCTCTCGGACATGCCAAATCCGATTTTCAAGAGACGCAACGAGACGAACGTGGATACCGGACGGCAAATGCCGAGTGACCACACTTGCACCTCGGCCGACGAGAACCACGTTGCCGTTTCGGGCAAGATGCAAAATGGTTTCACTTGTTTTCCGGACTAAGTTTGCTTGTGTGGGATGAACAGAATCGATCTCGTCCAAAATATCTTCAATAATGGAGGTTTGCTTTTCTCCCATGAGTTCGGCAAACCGTTCCGGAAGACTGTGTTCTTCCAAAACCATATCCACCATTGCTTTATCAAACACGGTCCATGAGCATTTGGCCTCAAGATCGAATTCTCTCAGGTATTTGGCAAGTTTTTCACCGATGATGCTCCCGCCGGCTCCCGCCTGACGCGTGATGGTCACAAAGGGTTCTACTTTTTGAGGTACATCATTGCGGGAGGTATGTTCTTCTTTGAAGGTTTGAGAATTCGAAAGACGCTCTGTTGCTTCGGCGGGACGTTCCATCGTACTTACCTCCTCCCAAACAACTTTCTGAAATCTGTTCGGCTGACTTGGCACCTGCAGCCGTCATTTGCGATTCCAACTTGAAGACAACTCGTTACCAGCTCGGAATCATCTTCAGCCGTTTCAAAATACTCTGCGGTAGAGACTCTTGTCCCTTTCCGCGCACATTCGGGATTTGAGTACGTAAAAAACCGTGGTGATCGTCACACAAAATGAAAAATCAGAGGAACACTCGATGCCGTAATGGGGAAACCGGACTAAGAAAGCAACTTCTTAAGGCCTTCTTGATTACGAATTATAACCTTTCGCTGCCCGATGTCAATAAGCCCTGTTTCTTTGAGCTGAGAAAGGTGCCTTGCTACCGTCTCTCGAGCTGTACCGATCCGTTGAGCGATCTCTTCTCGCGTAAAAGGAACGTCCAGTACCGCTTTCCCTTTCGCCTCTTGACGCTCTTCGGCCAGCATATCTAGTAAAAACTTAATAAGTCTTTTTTTCGCGTCTTTTAATGAAACTTCCTCGATCAGACAACTAAAACATTTAATTCGTTCGGCAAACAATTGATTGAGCGTTTGGCTCATGCGTAAGTTGTCCTTGATCATCTTGAGATAATCCTGTCTGGCAAGATACCAAACCGCTGTTCGCGTCATGGCCTCGGCGGTTGCCGAACAACTCCATTGCTCGGAACCAGGGTTGCACGCGCACGTTTCTCCCGGTTCGAGGATCTCAAGCGTTTGTTCCCGGCCGGAAGAAGACATGCGGTAGACTTTAACACGGCCGGATCGAACGATAAAAACTCGTTCGCAAACGTTTCCCTCAAAAAACAAAACTTCTCCTTTGTCGAAGGATTTTTCCTTTAGGCAAGATTCAACCCTTTTGAGATCGATCTTAGATAAACCTTGAAATAGTGAGACATCCTTGAGCGTGAGTGCGATGACCTTTCCCTCCCCCGTGAAAGAACGTATTATACAGCCAAAAAATGATAAAAACGAAGTGCTTTTGAATTAAGGTTGGATGCAATCCGCCGAGTCGTTCTTGGGATCGTTCACCCGCGTGGAAACAGGATAGGCCTCCAGTTCGTTTTCCGGATAGACCTCTAAAAGAGTGGAAAGATATTTCGGATCGTAACAGTCCGGCGAAAGCCACTCTGCCCTTCGTTCCTTGGGAAGAATGACCGGCATCCGATGATGAATGGGTTTTAAGAGCTCGTTGGGAGCGCCGGTGATGATGGCGCAAGAAAGAATTTCGCTTCCATTGCTTCCCGCCCAATGAGACCAAAGAGCGGCAAAGGTGAACGGTTCTTTCGATTTCATTCGAATGAAATAAGGTTTTTTCAGCCGGCCTTCCTGTTTCCACTCGTAGAAACCGTCTGACGGAATAAGACAGCGGTGATTCCGTAATAATCCTTTGAAACTCGGCCTTTGATCGAGAGTCTCGCTGCGGGCGTTGATCATCCCATAACCCGCTTTTGGATCTTTAGCCCAGGACGGTACCAGACCCCACGACATCAGTTCGAGTTTAAGTTCCCGGTCGTACCGAAACACGGCAACCGGCTGAGCGGGCGCAATGTTGTAACTGGGTTTTAGCGGCGGCGGATTTTGAACGGAAACACCCAAGGAGTCGAGCAACTTCTTGACGTCGAACGTTTGAGTAAACCGACCGCACATAGAAAACAGGTCCTTTAAAAAGCGTAACGCCGAAATGTTCTAAAGTTTGCTGTGCGTACCGTCGCAAAAAGGTTTATTTTTGGATTGCCGGCACCCGCACCATGCCACTTTTTTCGTTGCGCCGATTTCGACTACCATCGGCACCTTTCCCGTATTTTTACGGGAATGGCTTCCATCGCAATAAGGCTGATCCTCTGATTCACCGCACGCGCACCATGCTTTTTTCCCCGGCGCTTCATTGATCACGTAAGGTCTGTTTTGAATACCGCTCATGCTGCCCTCCTTCGTTTAGAGAAGTTCGACCACTTTCTTTTTCGATTTCTCGCCACAGCGCAAAACGACTCTTGATTTCGGAATCCCAAAATAAGCACTCACCACATCCATCACGGCCCGATTGGCCTTTCCTTCTCTGGGGGACGCCTTCACCCACACGTTTAGATGAGTCTCGTCCACCCGCTCGACCCGATCCTCTTTGGCGTTTGGCTTGGCCGTAATAAAGTATTTCATACGTTAGTGTATGCGTTTCCAGCCGTGCGGCAATTCGCTTGCCTGTGATTGAAAAAGCGGAATGTGATTTGTCTCCGCAAGCAACCCCAAGTTCTCGAGTTCCTGATTGTCCCGTGTACTGTAGGATGCCGGCTGTGTGACGACCAGCCACACGCCGTTTGCTCGGAGCTCGGCGGGCTGTTGCTTGATTTGATTCATCAATCCTTCGGCGGTCTCATCCCAAGCAAGCACTGACTCACCTGTGGCATCTTTGACGATAAACCGTTGAACATAATCCACATGTGCTTCGCGCACTACGTGCTCCGGCACCAGATAGACCGAAATGCCCTCCGCGCGCTCCGGTTCTCCGCCCCAAGTGTTTGAGAAGACCACAAGGAACATGAGTACGATGCTGCTTAGAATCTTTTTCATCTCTTAGGAATATAAGTCGCTTGTGAAACCGTCCGATTCAATAAGTAACCCCGAGAAGAGTCAAACCATGTGCCGGAGCTGTCGGTCCCATAAGTTTTCGGTTTTTCAATCGAAGTCCCCGGCTCACCTTTTGGATGCTCAAGCGGCCTCTCCCCACTTCAAGTAAAGTTCCAACAAGACTTCGTACCATCTTATACAGGAAGCCGTTGGCCTCAACGGTAAATGTCATCATAGAACCCTGCTTGTGAAGGGTCAGTTTCCGAATCGTTCGAACCGCATTTTTTCTCCGGCCGCCGCTGGATTCAAACGCTCGAAAATCGTGCCGTCCGACAAACGAGCGAGCGGCGTGCTTCATGGCGGCGACCTTCAAAGGATAAGGGACAAAATAGGCGCGAAAGCGTGCGAGCGGCGACCGAACGTCGGCGTTTAAAACGCGGTATTGATACGTCTTCCATCTGGCCGAAAACTGTGCATGAAATTTCGGAGGAGCTACTTGAACATCAACCACCGATATATCCTGAGGCAAGTAATGGTTCAGCGCGCGCTTGATGTTGTCGGGCGGAATTTTGGTATTCAGTTTGATGTGAACGGTTTGGCCTTCGGCGTGCGCTCCCGAATCCGTACGGCCGGAACCGACCGCTTTGATTTTTCTTTGAAAAACATGCCCGAGTGCCCGTTGGAGTTCCCCCTGAACCGTCCTGCAATTGGGCTGGCACTGGAAACCGTTGAGACATGTGCCGTCGTATTCAAGAGTAAGGCGAAAGGTGCGCATGGAATATAGGATTAGGTCTTGAGCAATTCCTCCGCAATTTGGACGGCATTCAGCGCTGCTCCCTTTCGGAGTTGATCCCCGCAAGCAAACAAAGCAAGTCCCGTATCGGAAGAGGGGTCTTTGCGGATTCGACCCACCAAGACATGATCCCCTCCGCTCGCTTCAATCGGCATCGGAAAGTAATTCTTTTCGGGGTCATCCACCACTTGAACGCCGGGTGAGCGCGAAAGGATTTTGCGCGCTTCCTCAGGCGTCATCGGCTTTTCAAATTCAAGATGAATGGCCTGAGAATGAGCTCGAAATACGGGCACCCGAACGCACGTGATGCCAAACCGAATCGTGTTGTCGTGGAGAATTTTTTTCGACTCCTGAATCACTTTGGTTTCTTCCTCGTTCGCTCCATCGCGCGAAACGGGGCTGTCGTGTGAAAAAAGATTAAATGCGATTTGATGAGGAAACGCTTTCTTGGAAATCGCCTTTCCTTCAAGCCAATCGCGGGTTTGATCTTCCAATTCTTTCATGGCCTGCGCACCCGCTCCGCTTGTCGATTGATACGTCGCGCAGATGACGCGTTTGATCCGGTTCTTTCGATAAAGCGGAGTGATGGCCATCAATAAGACCACTGCTGAGCAATTTGGATTTGCAATGATCCCGCGATGCTGTTTCAAGTCAGATACGTTGATTTCCGGAATAACGAGCGGAACTTGCGGATCCATCCGAAACGCGCTCGAATTATCAATCACGACTGCCCCCGCCTTCACCGCGTAAGGAATAAATTTCCTGCTGACGGAAGCGCCGGGACTCGACAACACCAAATCGACCCCCTTGAAGTCTTTTTCCGAAAACGTCAACTGCCGGACGGGATATTTTTTCCCGCCAAACGAAATTTCGTTTTCTCCGGAGTTGGACGAACCAAAAAAACGGATTTCGCCGATCGGAAATTTGCGTTGGATGAGAATCTCCCGCATCTCCTTCCCGACCGCACCTCGGCTTCCCACAATCGCAACGTTCTTATTCATGGCCCACCGCTCTAATGCTTGATCCTTTCCACAATCACATCACCCATTTGACTGCAACTGACTGAGTTGCCGCCGCTCGAAACTAAATCCAGAGTGCGGTACCCTTCTTTTAACACCTGCCGCACAGCTCCCTCCACCGCAAGCGCAAGGTCATGCAACTGAAAGGTATATTGAAGCATCATCGCAACCGACAAAATAGTCGCAATCGGATTTGCCTGGTTCTTACCCGCAATATCCGGCGCCGAGCCGTGAACGGGCTCATAAAGAGCGTACCGATCGCCCAAGCTTGCCGAAGGAAGCATTCCAATCGAGCCCGTGAGCATCGCCGCTTCGTCGCTTAAGATATCGCCGAACAAGTTCGTGGTCACAATCACATCGAACTGTTTGGGATCTCGAATAAGCTGCATCGCACAATTATCTACATACAGGTGAGTTAAGCTGACATCGGGGAAACGCTTGGATACCTGAGTCACTACTTTTCGCCAAAGAACACTCGACTCAAGAATGTTGGCTTTATCCACCGAAGTTACTTTTCGTTTCCGTTTGCGCGCAAACTCAAACGCCTTTCGGGCAATGCGTTCAATTTCGCCCGTGGAATACACTTCCGTGTTGACACCGCGTTCGGCTCCGTCGTTGCCTTTTTCAATTCCTTTCGGCTTCCCAAAATAAATCCCGCCCGTCAATTCCCGAACGACCAAAAGATCGACCCCTTCCACCACTTCCCGTTTGAGGGTTGAAGCGTCGACCAAACTTGGATCAACGGTAGCGGGCCTTAAATTGGCGTAAAGCTCAAGTTCCTTCCTAAGCCGAAGCAACGCTTGTTCCGGACGAAGCGAATAATCAAGCTGATCCCACTTGGGGCCGCCAACTGCTCCGAGCAGTACCGCGTCGGAGGCCTTTGCCTCGCGAAGCACTTCATCTGAAATGGGAGCGCCGATTTGATCTATAGATGCTCCTCCGACAAAAGCTTCTTTGGTTTCGAACACAAGATGGGCCATCTGGGCAACTTTGGTCAGCACCTTTCTGGCTTCGCTCATGATTTCCGGCCCTACACCGTCGCCGGGTAAAACGAGAACTTTATACATAGATCTCCCGATTATAGTACGTTCAATCCTTCTTGCGGGCTTGAAGCAGAAGCATAGTTTTTTTTCGGAATGCGGCCGGCGAGAAATGCCTTGCGGCCGGACTCCACCGCCTGCTTCATGGCTTCCGCCATAAGCACAGGATTCTTTGCTTGAGCAATGGCGGTATTCATCAAAACACCGTCGACTCCGAGCTCCATACAAATGGAAGCGTCCGAAGCCGTTCCCACTCCGGCGTCGACGATCACCGGGCACGAGACCGCTTCTTGAATAAATCGAATGTTGAGCTTGTTTTGAATCCCGCGGCCCGACCCAATCGGTGCGGCCAAAGGCATCACACACGCTGCACCCAAATCTTCCAATTTTTTGGCTATGATCGGATCGTCATTGGTATACGGCATCACCGTGAAACCCTCTTTCACGAGAATCTCCGTTGCTTCCAAAAGAGCAACCACATCCGGCAAAAGGGTTTTGGGATCTCCGAGAACCTCCAACTTGACCAAATCTCCGATGCCGGTTGCCCGCGCCAATCGTGCAATCCGGATCGCATCCTGTGCCGTATAAGCACCGGCCGTGTTGGGAAGAATCGTAAACTTTTTCGTATCGATATAGTCGAGGAGAGTCTTTTCGTCCGGGCGATCTAAATTGACGCGTGCGATAGCAACCGTTACGAGATCCGCGCCCGACGCTTCATGCGCTTGCACCATCGTCTCAAAATCTTTATATTTTCCCGTACCCACAATCAACCGAGACTGGAAGGAATACGATCCAATATTCAATTTGGTATCCATCTCAAATCCCTCTTGCTTTCCTTCATTCGTTCCATTAAACGTTCAAGGGTTTGCGTTCTGTTCGCTCATACCATGCCTCGTAACGTTTGGCGGAATGGCGCCAAGAACAATCACACGCCATTCCGTTTCGCATGAGCTTTGCCCACAGCCGCGCGTCGCGGAACACGTCGACCGCTTGATTCATCGTTTCGAACAATTCTTTCGCGCTGTAACCAGAAAATCGAAATCCGTTGCCCTTGCCCGATTTTGGATTAAATTCCTGAATGGTATCATAAAGACCGCCGGTCGCACGAACCACAGGCACGGTCCCATACCGGAGCGCGATCATTTGCCCCAATCCGCACGGCTCAAAATGAGAAGGCATGAGCAGCATGTCGGCACCGGCGTAAATATGTTTCGCCATTTTTAAATCAAACGTGATGTTGAGCCCAATATGCTTGGGGTGTCTTTTTCCAAAAATGCGAAGCGCCTTGTGATATTCCTCAAGTCCGGTTCCCAGAAGAACCAGCTGCCAGTTTTGTGCCACCATGTCTTCGACTACTTGAATCACAAGATCGATGCCCTTCTGCGGAATGAGCCGGCCGATAAATGCAAAAAGAGGGCGATCCGACTCTTGAGAAATTCGATTTTCCTGTTGAAGCGCTTTCTTACACGCTTTTTTCCCCACCAAGTCGCGCGAATTGAAATGAACCGGAACTTCGGCATCGCGTGCGGGATCCCAATCCTCGGAATGAATCCCATTCACCACTCCAAACAGATCGTCTTTGCGCGTCGCAAGCGTCCCCTCAAGACCGCAGCCCATCTCCTGAGTCTGAATTTCCTTTGCATAGCGCTCGCTCACGGTAGTAACGAGATCCGAGTAAATGAGTCCTCCTTTGATAAAGCTCACCTTTCCATAAAACTCAAGACGCTCGTAGCGAAATTCGTCGAATGAGAGTCCGGTGAGCGACATCGAATCCGGAGGAAAATTACCCTGATAGGAGAGGTTGTGAACCGTAAAAATCGTTTTTGTCTTCTTAAAGAACGAATCGCTTCGATAGAGCGTTTTTAAATATGCCGGGATCAAACCGGTTTGCCAATCGTGGCAATGAATCACATCGGGCTTGAGATTCAACCGTTTGAGCGCTTCCAAAACCAGCCGCTGAAAAAAAGTAAACCGCCGATCGTTATCGGGATAATCACCGGCCGGTGTTCCGTACAACTCATCGCGGTCAAAATAATCCGCTCGATCTACAAAATAAACCGTCACTCCGTTGAAGGGGCACGTCCATACGCTACCCGCTTCCGTCTCGAAACCCACGGGGATTTCGATGGCCTTGACGGCCTGTTTCAGAGGAAATCCTTTGCGCGTAATGTTTTTATATTTCGGCAGAAAAACGGAAACACGATGACCGCGCTTGACCAACTCCCGCGGCAAAGAACCGATCACGTCGGCAAGCCCGCCTGTTTTTGCAAAGGGGGCCATTTCAGAAGCAACAAAAACGATTTCCATGCAAGACCGCAAGAAGTGTTACGAAACCTCAACCACGCAATTCCAAGTGCCGAAAGGGTTGGGGACACAAACCACAGGACGCTGATCATTTTCCCAGCGGCCATCCACCATATAACGGTATTCGTATCGCCCGACCGGAAGTTTCAACGTGCACCGCCACCAGCCGCCGGTTTCTTTTTTGAGCGGACACTTGGAAGGATCCCAATTGTTAAACGTTCCGCAGACTTGAACGGTCTGAGCCCCAGGAGCGTAAAATTCAAATAGAACTTTTTTTTCTAAGTCGCTCATTCTAAATATCTTATACGTTATCGGGCAAATTGCTTTCTACTTTTTCCCTGTTTCGGGTAAAGATTAAAAAGCGGGAAGGCAGTATATCCCGCCTCAGCATTGAATGCAAACCAAAAAGTGAGACATTTCTATTTTTCTATTGTGTTTTAGGCGCGCCTGAATAGAATATGGAACTCTTATGAAAATCTGTTTCGTTTGCGGAAAGCGGCCCATCGTCGGCAGGTCCATCAGCCGCC
>Ga0209541_10003392_pt1 | contig 29319 bp, 24 predicted proteins | sample RifCSPlowO2_01_FD_184027 | JGI IMG/M metagenome (GOLD analysis project Ga0209541, IMG submission 184027) | Groundwater microbial communities from Rifle, Colorado - Rifle CSP2_plank lowO2_0.1 (SPAdes) (version 2) | ecosystem: Environmental > Aquatic > Deep subsurface > Groundwater | place... | reverse complement strand
GAGGTTCGACCTCTGTAGTTTTGTATTTGCACAACTTTCTAAAAGTAGTAGTCTTAAGTTTAGAATTGAAACAAGGAGTTTGTTATGATTGTCGGAGAGAAGACCATGTCAAATATTGACGAGGACGCGCTAAGTGAGCAAGGAGGGGAAACTCTTCGTGCCGCGCGTGCCTTTCTTCGTTCAGACGAGCGAAGGCGCTATTCAAATCAGCGAATAGACGATGGTTTTGACGATATTCGAGCCGCAGCTCGCGAAGGACTTCGCATTCTAGATGAAAGTGGCAAAGAGTTCTTCAACACCATGATCAAGGCAATAGAAAAAACTAAGCCTTAATTGGCGCCTATCGGTGATACCACATTCAACCCTTTGACGTAAACCGCCCAAACGGGCGGTTTCTTTTATTCGAATTAAGTGGTGTATAATATCCAAATGGGGAAAAATACGAACTACGAAACACTGGCAAACAGAGAAGCAATTAATAAAACTATCGTTGCACTTGCCAAGAATGGTATTGAGGGAGTTTTAGTAAATACTCGTTTGGAAGCGCTTGAGAAAATTAAGTCGCTCATTCCAAAAGGGGCATCTCTCATGAACGGGTCTTCCCGCACATTAGAAAAAATCGGTTTTGTTGATTACTTGAATGTAGGGAGTCACGGCTGGAAAAATTTACACGAAGAAATCCTTCTTGAAAAGGATTCGCGTAAGCAAGCAATACTTCGCAAGCAGTCCGTTCTCTCGGATTATTATCTCGGGAGCGTCCACGCAGTCGCGGAAACCGGCCAAATGATAATCGCTTCAAATTCTGGCAGTCAGCTGCCACACATTGTTTTTACTTCCCCGAACCTTATATTTGTTGTTGGTGCACAAAAAATAGTCTCAAATCTTGATACCGCACTCGCACGTGTCCGCGAGTACGTTCTTCCACTTGAAGATAAACGTATGAAAGATGTGGGTATGGGCGGGAGCGCAATTTCCAAGCTTCTTATCTTCGAACGAGAACCTGTTTTTTATGGGGAGAAAAGTTTCCGTTATCTTTGTTAACGAAAAGCTCGGATTTTAAACAATGTATGAAAAAGACACTACCAATAATTGTTATTATTTTAATCGTCATAGGTCTTGGTGTTTGGTGGCGGTTTGATGCCCCACAAGTCGATACTGAAAACATAGGCAACGAACTTGAAAAGATAGATCTTGTTCGTCTTGAGACTCCACGTCCGAATCAAGTTATTAAAAGCCCCCTTATCGTTAGGGGAGAGGCGCGCGGTTACTGGTTTTTTGAAGCAAGTTTTCCAATCTATCTTACAAACTGGGACGGACTTATAATCGCCCAAGACATTGCTACCGCGAAAGGTGACCCAGTCACAGGCGAGCTAAATTGGATGACAGAAAACTTTGTACCATTTGAAGCAACACTCACGTTTGAGTCTGATAAAGACGCCTACAGCAATAAAGGAACGCTTGTACTACGCAAAGATAATCCATCCGGCCTTCCCGAGCACGACGACGCACTTGAAATTCCAATAGTCTTTGAGGAAGTAGATGAATCAGATGATTCAGGCATATTGCCTTTTAATTCCGGAGTGAGTGGCACAGTTTCTCTTGGACCAATATGTCCGGTCATGCGAGAAGGAGATGACTCGTGTGCCGACAGATCATTTCAGACAACTGTTCAAGTAATGAGAAAGAACGACATTAAAAATTCACTTTTCGCATCAGTTGAAACAGACAATGATGGATGGTACAGATTCGCACTTCCGCCAGATGAATATACTTTGCAACCGATTGGTGGTAAGCCGTTTCCTAGTTGTGGATCAACGGACGTTATCATAGAGCCTGATAAAATGATTGAAGTAAATCTCTCCTGCGATACCGGAATCCGATAAAACTATTTAAAAACAATAAGAAGGGCGCCGAGGACAAGAAGAACGAGACCGGAGATGGATTTTAAAGTTAGAGCCTCACCTAGAAAGATGGCGGCCAAGATAACCACGAAAACAACGCTTAATCTGTCTAGTGCGGCTACGCCCGAGACTGGGCCGTTTTTGAGAGCTAGGAAATAAAAGAGCCAAGAAAGAGCGCCCGCTACTCCAGAAAAAATGATGAAGGTCAGAGCTTGGTTACCAACAGTTTTGATAAGTGAAAACTTTTCTAATGCGACTGCAACGCTCGTGAGAAAGACTGCCATGACCATCACCCGAATAGTGGTCGCCAAGGTTGAGTCAACGTCTTTGAGGCCAATTTTAGCGAAAATAGCGACTGCCGCCGCAAAAATTGCTGAAAGAAGGGCATATCCAATCCACATAATGTATCTAATTTAGCACATGATATAGTGGAGGCACAATCATGAAAAACTGGCAAGATGAGAGAGACGACTTCGAGATAGAGGGAGGACATAAACTCTCGGGTTCTATCACCACCAACGCTTCTAAGAATGGCGCTACGCATCTCTTCGCCGCCGCGCTTGTTAATCGAGGCAAAACCACTTTCCACAATATCCCGCGCATCGAGGAGGTAAATAGGTTTATAGAAGTTTTCAGGAGTCTTGGTGTCAAAGTAGTCTGGACCGCGAGACACACTCTCACGATTTTACCGCCACGAACATTTTCTGTCTCGGATATCAATAGTCGTGCCACTGGCAAAATTCGCTCCGCCTTGATGCTCATCGGTCCGCTCTCGGCGCATTTGCGCTCGTTTAAATTACCGCATATTGGTGGCTGTAAGATGGGGGAGAGAACTATCAGCGCGCATCGCTACGCACTCGAAGATTTGGGATTGAAAATAGTGACGAAAGAAAACTTCTACCACATATCGCGTGGCTCGCGACCCAAACGCGAGGTGGTCATGTATGAGGCATCGGACACTGGTACTACTAACGCGATCTTGCGTGCAGCCGTCTTGTCACAGAGGACTGTCATAGACTTTGCTCAGCAGAACTATATGGTGCTTGAAGTTTGCCACTTTTTAGAAAAGCTCGGTATCAAGATTGAAGGCATCGGCACTAAAACACTCACTATTGAGGGCAATCCTGACATTAGAGCAAACGTTGAGTACTCTAATAGCGAAGATCCGGTAGAGGCCATGCTTTTCATCACGGCGGCCATTATGACTCGCTCGAAGCTTGTTATTCAAAGAGCGCCAATTGATTTTCTTAAAGTTGAACTTCTCAAACTCGAGAAGATGGGACTGCGCTACAATATATCTAAAACCTATCTTTCCGATAACAGCTACACTAAACTTGTCAACTTGACGATTAAACCCTCGAGACTCAAGGCGCTTGCCGACAAAATCCATGCCCAGCCGTACCCGGGCATCAATACCGATAACCTGCCATTTTTCGTACCTATCGCCACGCAAGCTCTCGGCACGACTCTCATCCATGATTGGATGTGGGAAGATCGAGCTGTCTTCTTTACTGAACTCAACCGGCTTGGTGCGTCTGTCCGCCTAGCTGATTCGCACCGCGTTTTTGTTGATGGGCCGACGAAACTTAAGGGTGCGCAGATTGTCTGCCCTCCGGCTCTTCGTCCGGCCGTGATGTTACTTGCCGCCATGCTTGGAGCTGAAGGGCGCTCAACCTTGCGCAATGTTTATGCTATCAAGCGCGGTTATGAAGATATCGTGAAGCGGTTGAACGGCATCGGCGCCAAAATTAAATTAATTAAATAATTAATTGCGTTCAACACCGAGTGTTGAACAATTTGTGGTAGGATTAAGGGCGTGAGAAGTATTAAAATTGCTCCCGGGGAGCATTATCATATTTGTAATAGGGGAATGAGTAAACAGGTAATTTTTCATGGTACAGGAAACTATGCGCGCTTTTTATTTCTCATTTTGTATCTCCAGTCACCCGTAGTTTTCTCAAATATGAGCAGACAGGCCAGCTGGTTTGTTAAACACCGAGTGTTTAACATTAATTTAGAAGATCGAAAGGGGGTAGTCGACAAAAGAACGGTAGAACTAGTTGCCTTCTGTCTGATGCCGAATCACTTTCATTTGATAGTAAAGGAGATAGAGGAAGGTGGAATTGCTTCCTATATGCAGAGAGTACTTAACAGCTACACAAAATATTACAATACAAAATATCAAAAATCCGGGCATCTTTTCCAAGGACCGTATAGAGCAGTACATGTTGAAACTAATGAACAGCTACTTTATCTATCCACTTATATACATAGGAACCCTAGAGAATTAGCAGGATGGAGGAACAAAGAAAGTCAATATGTCTGGTCGAGTTATCAAGATTTTATAAAAAATAATCGGTGGGACGAGCTGATTCGGCCCAGTATTATTGGCGAACAGTTTAAAAAGAAAAGTGACTATCGGAGGTTTGTAGAGAGTAGTACCGCGAAGTCTCTTGAAGAGGAATTAGGCAGGTTGCCATTTTGAAAAGTGTTCAACACTTGTTGAACACTGAGTGTTGAACAACACAACACTTGTTGAACACCGTTGAACACCGAGTGTTGAACAACACAACACTTGTTGAACACCGAGTGTTGAACAATATGACAACACCGAGTGTTGAACACTACGCCAGCTTTTCGCGAACTATTTTATTTGGATTTGCTATACTTGAGGAGGAAAGTCAATCGATCTTTCACACTTCTCCATGGAGGGAAAATCATGGACATGTTCTTTACAATTACAAACGGCGTATTTCAGCCACCTTGGTGGGTGTACTTTGTGTTCATCGGTGTGATGACGCACATCACCCTTGCGACCGTAACAATATTTTTGCATCGTCACCAGACACACGGTGCACTTGAGCTTCATCCGGTGATGAGTCATCTCTTCCGATTTTGGAATTGGCTCACGACTGGAATGAAGACAAAAGCGTGGGTGGCGATTCACCGAAAGCATCACGCAAAGAATGAGTCGGTCGATGACCCACACAGTCCGAAAGTATTAGGACTCAAGAAAGTTCTTCTCGAGGGCACGGAGCTCTATCGCAAAGAAGCGAAAAATAAAGAAACCCTAGAGAAGTACGGTAAGGGGACGCCGAATGACTGGCTCGAACGTTTTCTCTACACGGGTCACTTTGGCCTCGGCATTCGTCTCATGCTCATCATTGATGTTGTGCTATTCGGCGCAATCGGTGTTACGGTATGGGCGGTGCAGATGGCCTGGATTCCGTTTTTTGCTGCCGGAGTCATCAACGGCATCGGACATCGCTACGGATATCGGAATTTTGATCGCAGTGCCGAAAAAAGTCCGGATTATAGCACCAACATCGTGCCGATCGGAATCTTCATTGGTGGGGAGGAGCTCCACAACAATCACCACGAATATCCGAACTCCGCAAAACTCTCTTACAAGTGGTTTGAATTTGATATCGGGTGGCTCTACATCCGAATTCTCGAATTCCTCCACCTTGCCCGCGTTAGAGAAATCTTTGGAGTAAGGCAAAATGCGTAGTTTCCAAACTTTAAACCCGATGCAATGCATCGGGTTTGTTTTTTAATATTTGTATCAAGGGGGGTCCTTGATATTGGGAGAAGGGGATGTTTGGAAAAAGGGGAGGAATGGGTGGGGATAAAGGACAAAATTTTTGGTTGCAAAAAATGAGAAAGGGGAAAGGTTTTCTAAAGGACAAAAGTGTATATTTGACAGTCCCATAGAAGCATTTCTTTCTATGAATATCTGTATTGACAGCCAAAGAGTATGCGCATAGCATTTTGAGAGTTACTAATTAATTATTAAGAGTAAGTAAATATAGTATGAAAAAAATAGTATTAAGTTTGAGTATGATGGCGGCAGTCGCAATGGTTGCGATTGGCGCAACAGGCGCTTTCTTCAGCGACACGGAAACCTCAACAGGGAATACGTTTACTGCTGGAGCAATTGACCTTAAGGTAGATAGTACTTCCCATTACAACAATATGGTTTGTACTCTTGGTGACGGAGGTTCCACATGGCAACCAGAAGAAGGAGCATTTCCAGACGGAGTGCCAGTAGATCATTACCCTCAGCCAAACACACCTTGTGATGGAACATGGACGGAAACTGACCTCGGGGCAAAGCACAAATTCTTTAACCTTACGGATGTTAAACCAGGGGATGACGGAGAAGACACAATCTCTCTCCATGTGTATGGCAATGACGCATGGGGTCGCTTCGTTATTAATGGAGTTACAGACCTAGACAATACATGCACAGAACCAGAAACTGAAACAGGGGTACTTGACCCAGAATGTAGTCTACCTGTGCCGGTTCCTGGAGCTGGTGAGCTCGCAGAAAGTATTAGCTTTTATGCATGGCTTGACCAGGGCTTAATTCCTGGATTCCAGAACATTGATGCAAATGGTGCGCCTACAACTCCTGTTCCTGATCCAAAAGAGGGTGACAACATTCAACAATGTGATCTTCAGGGTCCAACAGGCAATGGCCCAGTATGTGCTGAGCCAACTGTGATCCTACCCGGTACTGTAGACGAAAATCCTGACCCAGATCAAACCTTAGCAGACGAAACCCATAATATTTGGGAGGCACTTGCCGCTGTTTATGCTGTGTACTGCCCGCTAAACGATGAGCAAGGCGCCGATAACTACGGTCCTTGCCAGGGTATTGCAAAGGATGGACGAATGGTTGGTTCTACAACCTACTACTTCGGTCTTGCTTGGAATGTTCCTTACCTAGTAGGAAACGAAGCTCAAACCGACTCACTCAATGCAAACCTGGTATTTCAGGCTGTACAACAGAGAAATAATCCTTCTCAGACGTTCTAAATAGGTTTATTAATTAATTCGCCACAAACCGAGCGTCCAAAGGTAATACTTTGAGGTTCGGAGGTGGCATAAACCTATGAAAAAAATTCTGTTAAGTCTGGGCACAATCTCTGTGACGGCTCTACTCGTAGGTGTAAGTGCGACGGGCGCGTTTCTCTCTGATACCGAAACCGCGGCGGGGAATACATTCACCGCAGGCGCGATTGACCTCAAAGTAGATAACGAAAGTTATTACAATGGAGCGATTTCGGAACATACGACATTTGGTCCGAGCGATCTTGATAGTGGATTTCTTTTCCTCAACTTCACCGACCTCAAACCGGACGATGAAGGCGAGGATACCATCTCACTTCATGTGAACAACAATGATGCATATCTCTGTATGGATATGTCGCTTACCTCAAACGACGATGTGTCGTCAAATGAGCCAGAGCTTGATACAGGTGATCCACAAAATACCGATGATGCATGGGATGGCGAACTTGGAAGTCTTGTAAAAATGGTCTGGTGGGTGGATGATGGCGACAATGTGCTTGAGGAGGGCGAAACTCTTCTCTCGGATGGAGTTCAAACAATTTTGAATTTCTTTGGAGAAGACAACGCATTCTCTGCTGACCTTGCAGATTCGACTACCAATGTATGGACAGGAGAACCTGGTCCTGTGTTTGGTAGTGAGACTTACTACATCGGGAAAGCATGGTGCTACGGCACTATGGCCCTGTTTCCTCTACCACAAGATGGATCTGGCAATCTCTTGAGTCCAATTGGGTCACAAGGGGGAGGATTTACTTGTGACGGGAAAACACTTGGCAATGAAAGCCAAACTGACGCGGTAACCATTGACATTGCCTTTACGGCTATTCAAGCTCGTCATAATCCAAAATTCACTTGTGATGATGAAGAAAAACCGCCATTCGCAACAATTACTGTTGTGAAAGAGGTTGTCAATGACGATGGGGGGAACAACTTAGCTGGAACTTTTCAGCTCTTTGTTGGCAGTACACCGGCTTCAAACGGTGACCCTATTGATGTAGTTCCAGGCGCATATGAGGTGAGTGAGCTTGGGGCGCAGGGGTATGAAGCCACATTTGGTGGTGATTGCGATGCAGATGGAAATATTACACTTCTTGCGAACAACAGCTACACTTGTACCATCACCAACGATGACATTCGTCCAAATATCACACTCATTAAGAATGTGGTCAATGACGACGGCGGAGGTGCGGTAGAAACTGACTTCAAGATGCGAGTAAACGGAACACTTGTGCCATCAGGCGGCTCAAAGTCTGTTGATTCAAACACAAACGTGACAATCACCGAAGACGCGTTCGCTGGATATACAGCAACGGGTATTAGTGGTACAGGTTGTCCCGCAAATCTTGGAGATGTCTTCACTCTCAACGAAGGTGTTGCGATCATGTGCACGATCACAAACGATGACAACGAATAATCCCCAATCTCTATAAAAGGATTTTCGGTCTGAATTGATGCCTTTCACTCAGTCTTACACCCAAGGCGTAGAACTACGCTCTAGGCGTAGGGCTGAGGATTGAGGCATCAATTACCTTGTGAAATTAAAGTTGTAAGTAATGATAAAAATCCTAACTTACATATTTGGAACGGCTATATCGATAATCGCCCTTTTGCTCATTATCTCAAGTTTTCCCATAACAGGGAACTACAAGATTTATATCGTGCAATCAGGTTCAATGGAGCCCGGTATCAATACTGGCGGGATTGTTGTCGTGAAGCCGGTGTTGGAATACAAAACGGGAGATGTAATCACGTTTGGCCCTGCTACAAAAGGAAAAACACCCACTACACACCGTATTGTTGATACAAGAATACAAGAGGGGAAACCGGTGTATGTGACCAAGGGCGATGCAAACGAAGATACCGATACGCGCGAAGCTCCCGCGCGAGATGTGATAGGAAAGGTGTTGTTTGACGTTCCGTTTTTTGGCTATGCACTTGCGGCCGCAAAGACACCGGCTGGATTTTCGGTTCTCATCATTGTTCCCGCACTCATTGTGCTCTTTGACGAGGGAAAGAAAATATTCTTTGAAATCAAAAAGATAAGAAGGAAAAAAGAAGAAGAAATTGTTTAAACTAAAATATGCTTGTAGCTAAAAAGAAAATTCAAAGGAAAAAGAGGGTTATAATAGATGAATTTTTTTCTGTGCCGGTGAAAAAAAATTCTCGAAGAAAAATAGCATCGCCTTTGGTTTCTCTTCCGAGGTCACATCTAGTTATGATAGATATCTACCCTGTTAGAAACAGAGGCACGCTGCGAGCTACCACGACGTCTAACGAGACAAAAAATTCAAAAATTCTTGGGCACATCATGCGGGGTATGGCGGTTATGCTCATAATGTCTCTTAATGCAAGTGGGCTAAATGCCGTAGGCGTAACCGCGGCTAACTATTTCGACACCGAAACTTCAATCGATAATACCTACATAGCAGGGAAAGTGGACTTTACGCTTGTAAGTACTCCCTATACCCCCGCTGAAGCGGCAATAAATATGATGACGGGGACGACGACAACAAAAATGATACAGGTCGTACCCGAGCCCAACTCAAATCCATTTTGGTACCATGCCTCTTCAACCAGTTTTGGAATTGATCTTGATTTCTGCCAATCTCTTTCCCTCAATTCATCACTTGAAGGCACGGGGAATTATTCTGGACCCCTCACGGATTTTCTATCATCTGCGACGACCACTTTGGATGACTGGAAGTTTGATATTTCAACAAATGTAAATTTATATAATAAAGTTTGCACATTTAATTTTGATTTTAACGCATGGCAAGAGCGCCACAACTTGCCCTCATTTGATGAAATGGGTTTCAACGATACCGAAACTGACACAAACCGCATTGCATCAAAAGGTTTTCGCTTAAACAAGGTGTACTACGATGTCGCGGACGGAAGCGATGAACCGCCCCAAACACAATGTCTTGCAAAATCGAAAGGATATTGGGCAAACAACGAAGGATGTAGTGGTGGCGCTGGTTCTGCAAACTGGAACGATGAAGTGAATGCACTTAGCGCGACATATTCAAACCTTTTTTCTGCGACAAGCGGGGGAGACATGTGTACGAGTCTTTGGGTTCCAAATTGTCCTTCGGGGGATACCAAGGCAGCAAAACTCTGCAGAGCGAAAGCGCATACTTTGGCGGACGAAATGAATGTGGTTTCTGGAAAACTTGACGTAAACGCCATAATTTCGGGAGCTGACGATGGAAGCAGTTCATTTGACCACTTGGGACTCACCTCACTTTCTACCGTGAACACAGCACTTGCCGTGATTGAGGCGATTTTAACAAACCCTTCGTCGACAAAAACGAAGATTGATGATGCTCGACATGTCGCAGAAAGAATTTATATATTTTATGAAACCGAAAATCCAAATGCCCCTTACTGCATCTATTCGGAACCAGAGAGCGTAAGCATCTCGCGTGGCGCGGAAGGAGACAATGAATGGGTGGAAGTGTATAACCAAACAGATACCGCACTTGATATTTCTGGCTGGGAAATTTGCGATAATACATCCTGCGATGTAATTCCCGTCGCTTCGCCGATTCCTTCTTTGGGTTATGGTCTTATCACTCCCTCAAGCACTACTGCGGCGTTTTGGAATATTCCAGCTACGATGCCCATCATTATTCTTTCTGATGGCACGATAGGGAATGGCCTGAACAACGACAATGACATGCTTATTTTGAAGCGGCCAGACGGAGTTATTGTTGACCAAATGAATTATGGGCCGACTCCTGACCTCGGATGGGTGAACTATAACTCTGACGTGTGGAATCCCGGCGCTACCGACGTTGCCGAAGGGAATACGCTGGCGCGTAATCCTTCTGGGTACGATACCGATCAGCCTAGCGATTGGGTAGAACTTGGGCCACCTACGGTAAATCTCATACACCCAACGACTAGCGCATCGGAGACATGGTATTGGGGCGAAACGCAAGACATTGAATGGTCTGCGACAAACCCGAATGGGCCGGACTCTGAACTTCTCGTTGACCTCTACTTCATCAAAGATATTGATGGCACGAAAACGATTACTCCACCGGATACGATTGAGCCGATTGTGTTGGGAACTCCAAACGATGGGCATTATAGCTTCACCGTGCCGACGGGGTTTGTTGGTTTTATTTGGATTAAAATTGTGGTCACCGGACCTGAAAATCCGATGCTGAACGACATGATGGTATCGCATAAGATTTGGGACCCAGCTCCACCAACACTGACCGCGGAGGAGGTCGTGGCGGAAATAGCGGAGGCAGAGGAAGAACTTACCCAAGCAGAGACTGTGGGAGAGGACACTCTTGATGAGACGGTTCTTACGGAAATAGTGGGTGATGCTATCGAACAATCTTTCATTGTAGAAATTACTGAAGAAGCAGAAACAAGCGCGGCGACTGAAGAAAATATTGAGAATCAAATTACTGAAACAGCGCCTGTCGTGGAAGAGGAGGCGGTAATTGAAACGCAGTCGGGAGAGGAAACGACTGAAACTACAACTCCAGAAGAAACGGTTGAAGTTGTAACCGTAGAAGTTGCCGGAGATTCTTCCGAGAGTGGGAGTACAACTCCAAACGTGGAGAGTGCAGGAGAGGAAACTGTGTCAGAAGAAGTAGCGGGCGAAAATCCAGACGGTAATCTTTTTAGAAGAGAAGAAGATTCTATTCTTGAAATTTCTATCGCGGGAGATGATGGAAGTGGCGGAGGGGATGCAGAACCAGAAATTTCATCAACCATAGAAGAAACTCAAGCCCCGGTGGTCGAGGTTGCACCTTAATATGACTACTCTATTTAACATTAATCAAATACTACGAGCACTCTCTATGGGGGCAGTAGTGACACTGGCGATTGTTGCTTCTCCGGTCTATGCCCAAAACCTTACAGTAAATTTCATACCCAACCCATTATTTGGCGAAGTAAACTTTTTGCCCGGTGATATGGAAACGGGTGATGCCACAGTGACAAATGGTACCGATGTAATGCAGAGCATCTACGCAGAGTCGGTTAACGGCTTCGACCCAGACAACCTTGGAAGCCAGCTCTATCTGAGGGTGTTTGAAAGTTCTATTGTGGTTTACGAAAACGAATTTGATGACTTCCTCTCTGCTGGTCCAGTGTCACTTTCTTCGCTTCCTGCTGGCGATTCAACGACTTACACCTTTGAAGTCTCGTTTATTGACTCTGCCGATAATGACTATATGGGTAAGTCGCTTGGCTTCGACCTCTGTATCGGCTTCTCCGGTGGCACACTCCAATGTGGCGGTACAGTAATAAGTGATTCGGAAAACTCGATACCGCCCGATGGTGATGGCGGAGGAGGTGGGAGCGGACAATTCTTAACGCTAATAATTTTCAATGAAAATGCACTTGTCACATTTGCTGGTACCCCAGTCGGAACTCCTGACGGCACGGCAACGGTTACTTGGAACACCAATTTTCTCTCCACAAGCCAAGTTGTTTACGGGCTTGCTTCCGGCGGACCATATCCAGTTGATTTGGGCGCGATAAACTTCGGTTACCCACTTGGCACCGCCGAAGACCCACTTAAAGCGACAAATCACAGCGTGCCCCTAAGTGGTTTGACCGAAGGCCAGACCTACGTGTATCGCGTGGTCTCGCGCGCTTCGCCTCCCACGGTGAGTGTTGAACATACTTTCACCATGCCGACGACAGGCGCAGGAAATTTTATTGTGGCTCAAGCTGAATCTAATAGTGTTGCTTCGATAGGAGAGGGATCTGGGGATGTTGATGTTGTAGAGACACCAGAAACAGAAGCTACTTTCACCGTGGGAACAGAAGCAGAAGCGGAGGACAATAGCAATCTCTTGGCATTTGCCCTTGGAGGGCTCAATTTTGGCCTCTCTGGCCTCATTTGTGTCGGGGTAGCTCTATTGATATTCCTTGCTTTTCTCGGACTTATCTGGCTCGTTTCTAAAAATAAAAAAGATAAATCACTTTCTAGAAACATAAAGCTCTTGGTCGTCTCTGGCCTCGTTGTCTCTCTCATCCTGTGGCTTATCCTGTACACTTGCCCGATCATTCCGCTCTGGGTAATCATTGCTATCTATACTATCTGGAGATTTTTCAACCGTGAGGACAAATAAGAATTGTTCAACACCGAGTGTTGAACAACATTTACAGAGGTTTTGTGGATAGAAAAGCGATTCGACACCGTCTCACTGGATGGTATAATCGTCTGTAGTGTTAACAGTATTAAAGTATTAACTGTATAAATATATAATTATGAAACAAAAGTTACTTATACCCATAACCAGCTTATTTGTGGCCGGATTGATGTTTGTGCCTTCTGTCGGCACGGCCCAGTCTACTACGACTACGTCACAGATTAATTCAATATCGGCACTTCTACAGCAAATGCAAGCTCTGCAGGTTCAAATCGACGCATTAAGGGCCAGTCAGAAAACTCTACAAGTTCAGGTTGCAACAGAGTTCAATACCTTTGTCACAAGTCTAAGTCTTGGCTCTCGAGGAGATGCCGTGACGGCTCTGCAGGCACTTCTTGCCGCTAATCCAGACGTTTATCCGGAGGGTCTTATTACAGGTTATTTTGGAAAGGCAACAGAGAAAGCGCTTAAACGTCTTCAAAAGGAAAACGGTCTTGAGCAAGTTGGTCGTGTTGGTCCGAAAACTCGAGCATTGTTAAACAGACTCTTGGGAGACAATCCAATCGCCTTCGAAGATGACGACGACGGAGACGAAGATGATGACGATGACGGTGATGATAATGATAACGAAAGGAGAGGTGGGCGACTATGCGCTAAAGTTCCTCCCGGACACCTCGTGGCTCCGGGGTGGTTGAGAAAACATGATGGGGTAAGACCTATCGTTCCTGAATGTCAGAAATTACCAGAAGGTATAAAAAAGAAAATAGATAATGATTGGAAACCGGGCACAACTACGCCGGATACAGTGGCTCCAATTATCAGAGACCTCTCGGCCACCAGCACTGCCAGTACTACGGCCTCTGTGATGTGGTTTACAAACGAGAATGCCACTTCAACACTCTGGTACAGCACCACGACACCACTTACACAATCTTCTGCAACCATACTTGATAATAGCGCATGGAAGACTTCTCACTCTTACAATCTAACCGGGTTAACAGCTTCTACAACATATTACTATGTGGTAAAAGTCCCTGACAAAGCAAACAACAGTGCCACGACTCCAGAACATTCGTTCATGACAGTGGGGAATTAGTCGTAGCGGGTTTTGGTTTGTCAAAAAATGTTCAACACCGAGTGTCGAAACCGAGTGTCGAACATCTAATAGAAGAGTGATTCAACACTGTCCCACCAGCCGTCGCCATCCTCGTCCCCTTTGATTGAATCAGTTTTGACACAGGTTCCCAACGTGGATTCATCTTCGAAACAGAACCTAAGACCAAGCACTTTGATGGTACCCGTGTCGTCTTTAGTAAAGTAAAGAATCGCCACCGTAGGCGCATCTGTGTACATAATAATCTGTCGCTCGTCCGCTTGGATATACTTAAAGTTACTTTTTTCAAGGTAACTTGAAAAGCTATAGACACTGTCCATAAGGGCGAAACATTCCTTTTCTCTGGAAGGGTCAAAGCAGGCGGGGGAAATTTGGTGGGAAAGACCTTTGACACCTGCCAAATTATGGGTACGGGCGAATTCTAAATAATTTTGGAATATTATCCATGCCTCGGTGGCTACTGCGATATCATCAAGCCGAGGTATCTTTAAAGAGAGAGTCGGAAAAGAGGAAAGAGAAGGGATGGACGAGCCGTTATTTGCTGTCGGTCTCTTAATTTCAAAGTTTTGAGTACTGATAAAAAAGATTATTCCAGTAGCCAAAAGAGCGACTAAAACGGTAATCTGTTTCTTAATGGGATTCATTACCTTCAATATAGCACATTTAAACGGCTTGACATGCTGAAGAGAGTCTGCTAGAATGGCAGAGTATTAAGAATAAAGCTTAAATTTTTATGACTACATCTTTTCGTCGTTTTGCTAAGTTCGTGGCAGTAGCAGTTTTGCTGTCCGCTGGTACATTCGCAACAGTAACGTATGCCAGTCATTCGTGGGGCGATTACCACTGGGCACGTACTGCAACCCCCTTTACTCTTAAGCTTGGCGATAACGTGTCACCCTCATGGGACGCATATCTTTCGACCGCTTCAACTGACTGGAGCCTCTCTTCGGTATTGGATACCTCTGTCGTGCCGGGGCAGAGTAACCAAAAGAACTGCCGTGGAACCAATGGTCGCGTGGAAGTATGCAATAGAAAGTACGGCAACAATGGATGGCTAGGTATCGCGTCAATATCAATCACTGACAGTCACATAACGCAAGGGAAGGTTATGTTGAATGATACATACTTCAACACTAATGCATACAACACTCCAGCATGGAGACAGTTTGTAACTTGCCAAGAAATCGGACACACATTTGGACTTAGTCATCAAGATGAGGATTTCTATAATTCGAACCTTGGCACTTGCATGGATTATGCGAGCAATCCAACGACTAACCAGCACCCGAATATCCATGACTATGAGATGCTGGAAACTCTCTACGCACACCTTGATAGTTATACCACGGCTTTAGGGAGCATACTGACATCTAAACCTCTCGACGTTGACACTTCAGATCGCTCGGAGTGGGGCAGGTCTATCCGAACATCTCGTGATGGGCGTAGCTCTCTCTACGAACGTGATTTTGGCAATGACCAAAAAGTTTTCACCTTCGTTATTTGGGCAGATTAGGTTAAAGGAATACTCACAATTGGTTTTTCTGGGAGTTTCTGATAAAATTGTGAGACAATGATTGTTTTTGACCGCGTTTCTAAAATCTATCCGGATAGTTCCATCGCTCTCGAGGAAGTGACGCTCTCCATTGAGCCGAAAGAATTTGTTTCTATCGTTGGACCATCCGGCGCCGGCAAAACCACACTTCTGAAGCTCTTCCTCGCGGAAGAAAAGCCCACGGAGGGCGCTGTTTATTACGAATCCGCAAACATTCATACTCTCAACAAAAAAGAGATTGACGCGTTTCGTAGGAAAGTGGGCATGGTCTTCCAAGACTTCCGTCTTCTGCCAAATAAGACTGTCTACGAGAACATCGCCTTTACCATGGAAGCGGCAGGTCGGACAGACGAAGAGATAGAATCAGACGTGCCTCATGTGCTCGAGCTAGTGGATTTGACACCGAAGGTTTGGAACTTTCCCCATGAGCTCTCCGGCGGGGAGAAGCAGAGAGTGGCCATCGCTCGCGCTCTGGTTAACGAGCCGGATATCATTATTGCGGATGAGCCGACTGGTAACTTAGATCCGGCTAATACCTACGACATAGTTCAGATATTGAAAAAGATTAACGATATTGGTACAACCGTAATACTTGCCACGCACAATAAGGGTATAATTGATTTGCTGAAGAGGCGTGTCATAGCTATGGAGCGCGGCAAGGTTGTCCGCGACGACAGGAGCGGTAAATATTTTGTATAGTTCGATAAACTCACTATAAATGAGCGATAAAAAAATGTTTTGGACAAAATTGAAGAGAATTCTACGCACCGGCTTTTTCAATTTCTGGAGAGACAGCACCGTCTCGCTCGCCTCCGTTTTGGTGATGATGGTAACTCTCTTGGTTATTGGTCTAATTTCTTTCTCCGGCGCTATTCTTAATACCACTCTTGTTGAGTTAAAAAATAAGATTGACATTAACGTCATTTTTATCACAACGGCCAAGGAAGAAGATATTTTAAATGTTAAACACACCCTTGAATCTCTACCAGAAGTTTTTCTAGTCACTTATGTTTCGCGCGAGGAGGCTCTGGTCGCTTTTAAAGAAAGACATTCAACTGACCAGTCCATCCTCTCTGCTCTAGACGAGCTTGGTGAAAATCCGCTGGGAGCTGTCCTCAATGTCAAAGCTAAAGACCCCTCTCAATACGCATCTGTCGCCGAGTTTCTGGAGGGCGGTAACGCGCTTTCTTCAGAGAGTGTTACCATCATTGACCGTGTTAACTATTTTCAAAACAAAGCGGCTATAGATAAGCTAACCCGGGTTATAGCTTCCGCAGACCGACTTGGTTTCGCTTTAACGCTTTTTCTAGCTATTATCTCTGTGTTAATCGCTTTTAACACTATTCGTCTGACGATTTATCTCGCTCGAGATGAGATAAGTGTTATGCGTTTAGTGGGTGCTTCGACCACTTACATCCAAGGACCTTTCGTGGTAGTTGGAGTTATTTACGGAGTGGTAGCGGGCCTTTTGACCCTGCTTCTTTTCCTGCCTCTTACATTTTGGCTCGGTGGCACAACTGAGAGCTTCTTCATCGGCTTCAATATTTTCACTTATTATCTTCGCCACTTTCTAGAAATTGCTTTCATTATTATGGCTTCTGGAATATTTATCGGCGCCCTCTCGAGCATGCTTGCCATTAGAAAGTATCTTAAGGTATAATCCAACAACATGAATCCCGTTAGAAGTAATTTACGATTATAAAAAACGAGATTTATTTACAAAGTATATTTATAAGAAGTAACTTCTAACGGGATGAATAATAAAATAATCGCAGTCGTTATCGTAGTGGTTTTAGTCGCTGGTGGTTTCCTATTATTCAAGAATAGGGGAATAGCGCCAACTATGGCACCAACAGACGTAGAGATTAATACCAATATGCCAGTTCCGGGAAGTGGTGTAGACGAGATGATAATAGAGGAAGAGGCAACAAAGACAAGTCCAACAAATGTCAAAGAGTTTAGTGTTGACGCGAGTTCTTTCTCTTTCTCACCTTCAACGATGACAGTTAACAAGGGAGATACGCTTAAGGTTACTGTCAAAAACATGAAAGGTACTCACAGCCTAAAGATAGATGAATTTAACACTTCTACCCGGATACTCAACGCCGGAGAAGAACAAACGATTACGTTCGTAGCAGACAAAACCGGTACTTTCCAATACTACTGCTCGGTTGGTAATCATCGCGCCATGGGCATGTGGGGAACTCTCAATGTTTTGTAATGCGGACTGTTACTAATACCCCTAGGTTAACCACCACAGCAAGTTTGCGACGAATCGTTCGAGAATGGAAAAACTCTTTAAGAGACCTTGAAAATAGATATAACGAATTAAATAGGCTTCTAGAACACATTACGGTAAGTTGGCACGACGCTAATATCGTATGGTTATTTGACAATCGATATAAGATTTTTGATATTTCTGAACGAATATTTTCGGAACTGGACGCAGGAAAACTTCGTGGTCTCTTGGATAACGAAGTACACACGAACAATGAGTATCCTCGTCTGACGGCTGTTTCAAAGGACCTTATAAACCAATATGAAAAAAATAATGAGAAGAGTGAATTAAGAACTCTAATTGTGAAAACAGGGAAAAGAACCAAACTTACCTATCGGGAGGTTGAAGTGTTAGATTTATTCTTGAACCTTGAGAGTCTACTTTTGATCAACCAGTGTTTGGAAACGATATTAAGTCAAGCTAGGGAGATTTATCAAGCCCAAATTGTCTTAAAAAAAGCACTAAAATGGCAAAACCGCACTCACAGTTATGTGTTGCCGGCTAAGTGGATAAATAAAAATGTTCATACTTTGGGAAACTTGAGTCAAGCATTTTTTTTTACACATTTGTATGAATTCGGTTTTCAACTAGAAAGTAAGCGACAAAATAGTGGTGCTTGGACTACGTACGAGAAGAAAAAACAGGAAATCAACAAAAAATTATCCACAGCCATTAAGATTCTGCATGTTACCACCCAAATAAACTGGGAAAAAATTTATGAAGAAGTTTTATTGTCAGCTGTTGAATTAAAAAAGGACCCAAGTGAATATTATGAACGATTAACCATATCTTCACGTCTGCGTTATTTAAAACAGGTTGGTATCATTGCTCAACGTACTAAAAGGACGGAGCAAGAGGTGGCAGTAGAGACAGTTAAACTCGCAGACCTTGCAAACACAGAAGAAGAAAAGCACGTGGGTTTCTATTTGTTTCCCGAAGAAGCGCGACCAGGCTGGTTCTTTATCGCCACCCTATGTTTCGGAAGCCTGCTCATTGCCATTACACTTTCTGGTTACTACTGGTCTGGCTTGGCAAAAATATTTTGGGGATTACTAATTTTCTTTCCAGTCTATTTTACCGCAAACACCTTGGTGATGAGTATCCTGCGTGTCTGGCAAAAGCAGAGATTCTTGGGTCAACTTGATTTCTATAAAGAAGTACCTGCCGAACACGCTACTTTTGTCGTTATACCATGTCTTTTTCTCAATGAATCAACCTTGAGGTCATTAGTACTTGATCTTGAAACAACTTATGCCGGTAATCCACAAAACAATATTTACTTCGGTTTATTACTCGGTCTCCCGGACAGCAATCGAGAGCATGAAGAGAGTGATGACCCACTGATAAGATTGGCGCGCATTCTTATTGATGATTTAAATAAGAAGCATCCATTATCGGGAACCAGTAGGAGATTTTTTGTCTTTATAAGAAAACGTGTCTGGAACGAGGGCGAGGGAGTATTTATGGAATGGGAGCGTAAGCGCGGGAAATTAGAAGAATTTAATCGCTTATTGATTACCCCAAACGCAGTAACTTCATTTTTACCAGACGAAAACTTTCAATTCTTGCCTTCCGTTCGATACGTCTTAACCATTGATGAAAAAACGAGATTACCTATTGGAGAGGCAGCCAAGCTCATTGGTACTATTGCACACCCCCTAAATCAGCCTCGTTTTGATGAATCCGGTAAAAAATATAGAGGTTTCGGTATTATTCAACCAAGATTAATTGAAACACTAGAGTCAGCGTACGCTTCACCCTTTAGCCGGCTATTTTCAGGAAGTCCCGGGTTAGATATGTATTCTCTCAACTGGTCTGATTTATATTTTGACCTATTTCAATCGGGGCTATTTTTCGGCAAGGGCATTTATGATATCAAAACTATACAGGCAACTTGTAGAAACCTGCCGGAGAATAGAATTCTTAGTCATGACCACCTTGAGGGCGCGCTTGCCACAGTAGCATTTGCAAGCGATACTTATTTGGCAGAAGAATTTCCCCCGACCTATAAAGCCGAGTATCAGCGCCAACACCGATGGATTCGTGGCGATTGGCAAGCATTTACTCTGTTACCGAAACTCAAAATACCTCCAATTGAGAAATGGAAGATTTTTGACAATGTTTTACGCAGTCTCTTATTACCCGCAAGTCTTGCGCTTATCACCCTTGCTGCATTTAAGGGCATTCATACACTTTTTTTGTTGACTATCATTTTATTGCTGTCTCTAGATATAAAAAACTTTTTAATCAGCCTACGTCCGCCCAAAAAACACAATACTTTTTCATACTATCTATTTTCCCATTTAAAGAAAACTGCCCGAATAGGATTAATCATTATAAGCAAACTTATCTTTTGGCTAGATAGCTCTTGGAGAAACATAGACGCAATTGTCCGCACTCTCTGGCGCCTTACTGTGTCGCATAAAAAACTATTAGAGTGGAAAACAGACTATCTTACTCGACAGACAGACGAGCAAGGCTTACTTTTGACTTATAAAGAAGCAATGATTCCAATAGTTTTGGCAATTATTGGTCTGGGTGCAGGTTTAACTTGGCTCTGTCCGTGGTGGTGGGTGACTCTTAATCTTTTATGGTTGTTTGCTCCCGGTTTCAGTTGGTTTTTAAGTAGGCGAACGACACACAACAATAGTCTCATAGAAGATCAAAGAAGCTATTTAGACCAAATACTACACGAACAAATAAGTTTCTTTTTGAATTACTCCACCGACCAAAACAATTATTTGATTCCTGACTTTATTCAATCTTCTGAAAATATTCCGCGCATTGCTACACAAACTTCCGCTACAAATATCGGTTTTCTTCTTCTTGCTTTGGTCGCTGCCAGAGAGACAAAAAAACTAACCGATACACAATTTTTAAAGCATGTTGAACTATCACTTGAAACTATTTCAAGCCTTGCTCGATACCAAGGGCACCTTTATAACTGGTACGATATCCAGAATCGAGAGATCGTTGGCGGAAACTACGTGTCCAGTGTCGATAGCGCTAACTTTACCATCGGCTTAATTGTTCTTAATCAATACTTAAAAGAACTTTACGCAAACAATTCCAAGACACAGATGGCAGAAAAAATATCGGTGCTTATTAGTCAGTGTGAACAAATGTTGAACAAGATAGATTTCTCCGTTTTCTTTAACGAAGATAGAGGACTCTTTAGAATTGGTTTCAATGATCGGACCGATAAATCCGATGACCTGTTTTATGATTTATTAATTTCTGAAGCTAATTTAATTAGTTATTTGGCGATTGCTATGCAACAGGTTAACCCAAACCAATGGTTTAGGCACGGACGTCGCTTGACTAGAGGTCCACTCGACAAACCACTTTTAGTGTCATGGAGTGGTTCTTTATTTGAATATTTAACCTCCCTTCTTTTTTTACCCGCACCAGAAGGAAGCACACTTTATCATTCAGGTGCTAACGCGGTAACTATGCATAAAAATTATGTAAGGAAGTACAAAATCCCTTGGGGAATGGGGGAGTCAGCCTTTAGCTTACTTGGTGCAGATGGTCGATATCAATACAGAATGTTCGGAATTGCTCCACTCGCTATGCGCTGGAATGTTAAAGAACATTTAGTTGTTTCACCGTATAACTCTATTCTTGCCTTAAATTTTCAACCTCGATCAGTAATAGAAAATCTGCACACTCTGGAAAAACTTGGTATGAAAAATCAATTCGGGTTCTATGATGCCATAGACTATACGACGGACCGTAGTGGGCAAGTTGTCAAAGTAGTTTATGCTCACCACCAAGGTTTTTCTTTGGTTAGTATTTTAAATATTTTATTTAAAGATAGGATTAAAAATCTATTTCTAAGCGATCCGCGTATGAAAGCGGCCAGTCTACTTCTGCAAGAATCTGTCCCGAGAGTTCCTGCGAAGAGAGAGCAGGAAGAAGCAAATCCTTTGCGGGAAAACTTACAACATAGCGGTATTCTCACCAGACAAGTACTCTCGAACATCAGATTAACTAGGTATCTCCCTTACCGCTATTTAGCCAATCGCCAGCTCTTTGTATCAAACGTAAGTAATCGAGGTGGCTGGCTTGGATGGCAAAAATATTATTTAACCAAGCGCTCAAGCTCAACTGATCCGATTCCTCATGATTATCAGATTTTATTGTCTGCTGAAGATGGGCGAGCTGTCTCCCTTGCGCGGGCAGAAAAAAGCCATGATATCCCTGGTGGTCTTAATCGTGAGATTAAAGTGAACGGAATTCTCGCTAATCTAGCCATTGTTTTGCCGGAAAATACTGCCGGTGAAATCCGAGAACTAACCCTAGAAAACAGAACAAAAAATAACATTAAAATCCAAGCCGCCTCTTTTTATCAACCCGCCCTGCTTCCCGTATCGGATCACTCTAACCCAAGATATCAAGACATGTTCATTCGAACCAGTTGGTCATCGGATAACTCCAAACTTTTACACGAACGACCTTTCCCACCATCAAATGGTACGCTCTATTTTGCTCATCAGATTATATCCGATAATCAGAAAGATGAATTTAGCGCTCTTATCAGTGACAGAGACTTGGAGAATGTTGAAACAATTTTTGATGCTTACAAAAAATCCCCGAGTCTTTTAAACCCGTCTTCTCCTTACGGTGGTTTGGCAGTAAAAAAGCTTCTTAAACCGGGAGAAAAATATCAAATAAGATGGTTAAGTACCGCCAGCAACTCCATTCCAGAAATTGATCATAATTTGAACAATCTTAAAGACAGCCCGACCAAGATGAGCACATATACTACTGAATGGATTAATCATTATCAGCAAGAAATCTTTGAAATTTTGGGAAATGGTTTGGAATGCGGAGGCTTTATCCATACTAGACCGGTGCGGTTGGAAAATCGTGAACCCTTTGTGGATAGTTTGTGGCGACACGGCTTAAACGATGAACATCATCTGGTTGTTTTCAAGATTGATACTTTAAGTCACGTGGTGGTCCTAGAACACCTGCTTTCTGCCCAGCAGTTTTTAGAAAACCGTCATATTTTATTTGATGTGATAGTCATAAATACGCATTCAGAAAGCTATAGAAACATCTTAGATGTGGAAATTGAATCCATGATTAATTCATATCGTTTAAATAACCCGAGTCTAGCCACAAAAGTTGTGCATTTACGATCAAGATTGTTATCAGAAGCTGAAGTCGGATCTTTTTATCAGAGCGCGGATGCAATATTTGACGCCAGTCACGGATATATCGAAGAGCAAATCCAACATCAAGCAATAATACCGAGACTCGCCTTATCGTTACCACCTGCGCCCACAAAATTAACCAAACCAAAGTACCAACTTGATCATGGAACAGGTGACTTTATTTTTGAATTAGCGCCCCATACTCGTCCGTGGAAACCTTGGGTAAATTTATTAACCAATAATGAGTTCGGAACCTTAGCAGACGATCAAGGTAAATTTTTTAGTTGGTATAAGAATAGTCAAGAACTACGCATCACCAAATGGGACGATACAGACCCTTATAATTTCTCGGGAGGGGAATGGTTTGTGATTAAAGACCGACAAACAGGTAGGGATTATTTATTAACCCATGGCACCAAAACAAACAGGGTTGTTTACAGCCAGGGTGGAGTTAAATATATTGCAACGTTTCCATTTGCCCAAGTAAATACAGAAGTGATTGTGTCACGACATCGTGCAGAAAAAGTTGTGAAAATAGAAATAGAAAATACAAGTAAAAAAACTTTAGACCTAGATATTAAAGCTTTTGCCCACTTCGTTTTAGGGCGCTGGACTAAGCAACACATTCAGGCTCGTCTTCTGGATTCAAATGTGGTCGAGATATCAAATCAATTCCACCACGATTTTCGCTCAACCGTGCGTTTCGAGTTGTCCGGTCATGCAGTTCGGGTTCTGCCTGTTGTAACCGGAGAGTGGACTAATTTTGGTAACTTGCCTCTGGAGATTGTTTCTTCCTTAATTATATTACCAGGGCAAAAATCTATAATACTTGCTCGGATTGGGATAGTATCCGAAGTACCGTTTGAAGAACTAACAAATAGTTATTTTTCTAATACTAAAGTGGTAAATAATAATTTCTGGCAGAATCAGAAAACCACGATTCAAATTGAAACACCAGATAAGAATTTAGATTATTTATTCAATCATTGGTTACTTTATCAGACACACACCTCTCGCCTAGAGGGTCGTGTAAGTCTCTGGCAACCATCCGGCGCCTTTGGTTTTCGAGACCAATTACAGGACATAATGCCTCTTTCTATTGCAGACCCGAGCAAGGCGCGCTCTCTCCTGTTGTATATTGCAGGAAGACAGTTTGACACCGGTAATGCGCTAAATTGGTGGTATCCCGGTTCTGATTTCGGTTTAGGGCGTGCCTTTACTGATCATCAACTCTGGTTAGTTAAGGTCGCTCTATTTTACGTTGGAAGAACTGGTGATAACTCCATATGGTCGGAAGTAGTACCTTTTAAAAAAGATCCCGGTCTCGATTTTCGTGTAAAACCTGCCTGGACAGGTATTCCAGCGGAGGGTGGGGCTGATACTCTTTACGGACACTGTGTGCGTGCCCTTGATTTCAGTATGAAGTTCGGCTCACACAATTTGCCGTTAATTGGGCAGAGTGATTGGAATGATGGTTTGGGTGAAATAGGTAACCATGGTCATGGAGAAAGTATTTGGACGGGGTTTCTACTGCAACAACTTTTACGTGAATTTGCACCAATTTGCCTAGAACACAATGATAAATATCGAGCTAAATTGTATCAAAAACAATCCAAAAAGATTTGTCTTGCTCTAGAAACCCATGGTTGGGACGGGGAGCATTATAGACGAGCTTTCCGCGATAATGGTGAAATCTTAGGTTCACATTTGGATGAAGAGTTAAAAATTGATTCAATTACGCAGTCCTGGTCCGTTTTAGGTTTTGATACGGTCTCGGATAACGCAAGACGAGCCCTAGAAAGCGCTTGGAATACTCTTGTAGATTCAGAAGCAAAACTATTGGCACCACCACTGACTGGTAAATTAAGCAGGGTTGGACACCTCGAGGATTATCCGGCTGGTGTTAGAGAGAATGGTAGTCAATATAATCATGCTGCTCTATGGCTTGCTCAAGCCTTTGCTAAGACTGGTGATAGTAATAAGGTTTATGAATTAATTAGGTTGGTTAGCCCGATACACCGTGCAGAGAAAAATTTGGCCCAATATCGCGGAGAGCCATATGCTGTGGCTGCGGATATTTATGCTAAACCCGCTGTTTCCGGAGAGGCTGGTTGGACTTGGTATACTGCCTCGGCGGGTGTTCTTTACTTAACAATTTTAGAATCAATGTTCGGTATAAGAATAAATCAGGGCAAAGAATTAATTGTTAGTCCATCACTTCCAATCAATTGGAACGATTGTCTAGTGAAAATAAAAATTAATGGAACAACACACGAGCTTATATTCAAACGAGTAGAGAAATCTGCCAATATTTCTCATATAATCAAGTTAGAGAATGACGGAGGTTATCACCAAAAAGAAATTAAATTCAGTTGAAAGAAACTTATGCTAACTCAATTTTCGCGCCTGGAACTTTTTTATAATTAGGGTTCTTAACCAAAGTTGGTTTACCGTTTTTTTCCACAATATAATATGCTGCGCCGTGAAGCTTGCGGAAGGGCCCGTAATCTGCGTGGCTAGGCAGGCTCACAGGATTCTTTTCTTCAAAGTTAACAGGGGAGTTGTCGGACGTTACGAGCCACGTCTTACCGGTATTTACCACGATATGTCCCGCATCTTTTGAAATGTCTACCACGTCACCGGACCTTACATGTTTCGCCTCAAAGCTTTTTATTTCATCATCAATGGGGTTACCATTGGTATCAACACTTCTCTCTTGAGTAATAAGAATACCTTCTCCCTGAAGGATGGTGTATTTCTCTTCAAGATTACCGACATGGTAATGTCCATAAGTTTTAATGTACTCTCCTCCTACCAAACCTTCTTCCCAAATAGTGATATTGGTTTTCTCGCTTCCACCTCGAATCATATAGTAGTGGACAGCAGGACCCTCTGATTCTGGTGACATAAGCACCTCCTTCATCTTCTCATGGGTTCTCTCTGCGTAAAATTTTGGCATATAAACTTATATTTTTATTTTAACACAGCCTTGATTGCATCCTCAAGCTCTCTGGGAACATTCGTTCCGATACGATACACTCTCCCATTTTTCATAATCAGTTCAACCGCACCAAAACCGGAAACATTATAAATCCACATATGTGGCCAGAACCACAAGCGCATACCCCAGCCATAGTACCAATGATTTTTTACTCGTTCTACTGAAGTAACATCACTGACCGAAAAGCGTTTTCGAAAAATACCTAACGGTGGCAAGGGAATCTATCGACTTTCTTATCGCAAACAGTTTCGAAGGAAATATTTGTATGCCCATAGGACAAAAAGATTGGTTCAAAAAAGGCTTTAAAAAGTCTGCCCATGACCAGCAACCTGAAGAAGTCGCGATACTTGTTTCGGCTCTCAAATCTATTTTTGAGATAACAAGAAATGAAACATACTCGCGAAAAATGCGAGACGCCTTCTATTGGTTTCTGGGCAATAACTCGCTTACACGCACCGTCTACGATCACCAGACCGGCGGATGCTACGACGGTATGGGTGAGCAAGATAAAAATCTCAATAAAGGCGCCGAATCAACCATTATGTATCTTCTGGCTCGCCTCGAGTTTGAAAAATAATCCAACTATTTGTGAGTTCCTGGGCTCACAAAACAGCAGTCAATCGCTTTCTTTCCAGATCCACAGGGACACATTTCACCTCGTCCGCAGCATTCTACATATGACTTTCCAGAACCACACGGACACTTCGCCTTTAACTTTTCGTACATTGTTTGTGTCATAGTAATATTTTATCTCCTTATCTAATAAGATATCTCAACCCATAAAAAGTATAACAAATGCCCTAATTTATTTGCAAGTATAGTACATTTCTTGCTGTTTGATAATAATTTTACCGATTGGTATAATGCGCGCGGGATAGTTTTTACTCTCCAAGGGGGAGTGCGATGATAAACAAAGATCCTGATGTCGTCTTGTTTCTCTTGTTGCTGGTGCTTGTTTTTGTCGCGGGAGTCCTAATTTTTTGGTACAAGTTACTCCAAAATCTGAAGAAAAATTCCTTACGGCTTCCGGCGGTGGTCCAAGGCCGAACAATTCATGCGGGGGATGCTTGTTGTCACTGTAAGAGAAGGGTACTCGAAGTCGAGTTTCTCGAGAGTCCTGATCTTGCCGACGGGGAGCGATACGTACCCGCAATTCAGCCGTACAATCTGGTTTGCTCTGGTTGCGGTAGCAGGTATCGAGGCATTTACTAGAATGCACGACGGGGAAAATACCGTTCGCGCCCCGACCACAGTCGGGGCGCTTTCTTATCCTTGTTGGCTGCGGGGTTTGGACTCGAACCAAAATGACGACTTTCAGAGAGTCGCATCCTACCGTTAGATGACCCCGCAATAAGCTCTACTATATAATGAGAACATGCAAATATTCAAGGATAGAACAGACGCTGGACGGCAACTGGCAGAGAAGTTGCTTGAGTATAAGCAGGATAATCCGATTGTACTTGCTTTGCCACGGGGTGGAGTACCGGTGGGGTATGAGGTTGCTCTAAGATTAGACGCTCCGCTTGATACTATTGTCGCGAGAAAGATCGGTATGCCCGGAAATCCAGAATTCGGAATAGGAGCTGTTGCCCCAAACAATGTGCTGGTGTTTGATACCGAAACCTTACATTCTCTCGGGCTCGAGCGAAGAGGTCTTGACCCGAGCATTAAACAGGAAAAACGGGAGATGGAACGCAGAATTGTCCGGTACAAAAGTGGTGAATGGATTAAAAAGACCCCGACAGGAACTATTATAATGGTGGATGATGGCTTAGCGACCGGAGTAACAGCGCGTGCCGCGTGTGAGTCGGCGAAGATGAGCTACAAGCCAAAAAAACTCATATTTGCCTCCCCAGTATGCGCCCGAAGCTCATTGGAGTCGTTGAAACCATACGCCGACAGGATTGTTTGCGTATCCGAACCAGAAAACCTTATGGCCATCGGAGAGTGGTATGAGAATTTCCCACAGACAAGTGACGAGGAAGTGTTATACTATCTCAATAAAAAGAAGAGTGTGTTAAAATCATCAGAATGAAGAAGAAGGAGAGGCGACACAAATACATCTTCGTCATCGGCGGGGTGATGAGCGGGGTAGGCAAGGGTATCGCCACCTCTTCTATCGGTAACATTCTTCAATCAAAAGGTTTCTCGGTCAGTCTCATCAAAGCTGACCCTTATTTAAATGTCGATGCCGGCACCATGAATCCGGTTGAACATGGAGAAGTCTTTGTTTTAGACTCCGGCCTTGAGACCGACCAGGACATGGGCAACTATGAACGTTTTCTCAATCTAGATATGCCGGCAGAAAATTATTTGACAAACGGCATGATTCTCAAACACGTTATTGATAAAGAGCGCGCTCTCGGATACAACGGCAAGTGTGTTGAACCCGTCTATCACGTTACCGAAGAAATATTTAATCGTATTCGTCGTTCTGTTCGGAAGACCAAAGCGGAGATTACCATTTTGGAAATCGGGGGCACGGTTGGCGAGTACCAGAATGCTATCTTTTTGGAGGCGGCGCGCCTCTTAAAACTCCGTGAGCCTGATAATGTGATGTTCGTGATGATCTCCTATTTACCGGTACCGCCCCAACTAGGTGAAATGAAGACCAAGCTTACTCAAAATGCCATTCGTCAACTTAATTCCTACGGCATTCAACCAGACATGATTATAGCGAGAAGTGAGAGACCGATCGACCAGAGACGAAAGGAAAAGATTGCCTTGGCAACTGGAGTATCGAGCAAGGACATCATCGCGGCGCCGGATATTGAAAGCATCTATGATGTGCCTATAAACTTTGAAAGAGATGGACTAGGTCAGAGAATTCTCCGCCACTTCTGTCTCAAATCTCGCAAAAAGGACTTGGTTGCTTGGAGAAAATTTGTCTCGAAGACCAAGTCTGCTAGGAGAAATCTTAATATCGCGGTGGTAGGCAAATATTTTGACACCGGAGACTTCGTTCTCTCTGACGCCTATGTATCGGTCATAGAGGCAGTCAAAATATCTTCTTACTGGCAGAACGCCAAGCCTAAACTCGTGTGGATAAATGCCAAAGAATATGAGACAGGCAAACGTAAAGTAAGCGAGCTCAAAAATTATGACGGAGTCATTGTACCCGGCGGGTTCGGTACCAGAGGTGTGGAAGGCATCATAAGCGCCATAAAATTTGCCAGAGAGAACAAGATTCCGTATCTTGGACTCTGTTATGGCATGCAGTTGGCGGTCATTGAGTTCTCGAGATCTGTCGCCGGACTCAAAGGCGCTCATACGACGGAAGTGGATCGGGACACCAAGTATCCAGTGATAGACGTTATGGAAAAAAAAGA
>Ga0209541_10003391_pt1 | contig 29333 bp, 23 predicted proteins | sample RifCSPlowO2_01_FD_184027 | JGI IMG/M metagenome (GOLD analysis project Ga0209541, IMG submission 184027) | Groundwater microbial communities from Rifle, Colorado - Rifle CSP2_plank lowO2_0.1 (SPAdes) (version 2) | ecosystem: Environmental > Aquatic > Deep subsurface > Groundwater | place... | reverse complement strand
TGAGAAGGAGGCTTTTCAGGTTATGCTCGCGCGCGACGGAGAGGAGGCGTTGAGCATTATTAAGGGGCAGAAGGTTCCCGATTTGGTGCTTTTGGACCTTATTCTCCCAAAACTTTCGGGTTTTGAGATTATGGAGAAGATTAACAACGACCCCGCTCTCGCGAGCGTGAAGATTCCCATTGTGGTTATTACTAATCTTGGGCAGGAGAGCGATGTTCAAAAAGGACAACAGCTGGGAGCTATCGGATATTTCGTGAAGGCGCAGCTTTCCATAGAATCTCTTGTTTCTCACGTGAAGGAGTTTTTTACGTAATATTTGTGTTATACTGTTTAGGTAGAGTTTTTCGCGCAAGCGAATTTGCGCGTTCAAGGTCGAGCTGTAACTTGTATTATGTGTTATGAAAAAAGGATTTACCCCGTTAGAAATTCTAAACTAACAGAATAGAATTTTAACGGTCAAAAATCTTAATAATAAATATATGAGAAAAGAAGATACACAGATTGTAAGAATTTCTAAGCGGGGTTTTACATTAATTGAGCTGTTGGTTGTGATCGCGATTCTCGCGGTTTTGGCGACCGCGGTTGTTCTTGTTTTGAATCCGGCGGAACTTATCCGACAGGGCCGTGATTCAACTCGTTTGAATGATATGACGAATATTCAGGCGGCGCTCGCTCTTTATTTGTCTGACGCGAATCCCGCGACCGCGAGTTTGGGCGCCTGTTCGGCGACTCTCGCGAAATGCACATACGCCGCTACGGCTTCCGGGTTCACTACTCGGACCGGATGCACCGTTTCCACCGATACCACTATTGCCGGGTCAGGATGGGTTGATGTTGATATCGGCAGTGTTTCCGGCGGTTCTCCGCTTTCCCGTTTTCCGGTTGACCCCGTGAATGACGCCACCGCTTTTTATGCCTACGCGTGCGATAATACCAGTAAGTGGTATGAGTTGAACGCGCGAATGGAGAGCGTTAAATATTCTTCTGGCGGGGGAGGAGACGCGGAATCAAAAGACGGAGGAGACAGCCCGACCATCTTTGAGGTTGGAAACGACCCGGGATTGAATCTTTAAATTCCGATTTTTTGGAAGAACGCTCTAATTCTTGAGATTGGGGCGTTTTTCTTTTCACCGAATACCCACTAATCTACAAATGTCTACGAATGGTTCGACTTCGCTCACCACAAGTTATCCGAATGGATTCGGCAGGCTCACCACAGGTCTACAAATTACTACGAACCTACGAATTACAAACAAGGAAAATTGTGTTAATCTACAATTCATAGTACATATATGCCGCTTTTAGTTGTTACTTTTTCTTTTTTTCTTCTCTTTTTCTTTCTTCAGATTTTTTGTGTTTGTGTTCCGCGATGGCGGGTTTTTTTTAGCAGGCATCAGGCTCTTTTTTCTTTCTTGTTTTGGGCAATTTCTATCGGCTTAATTCTTTTTTTCTACGCGTACGTTGCCTATTCGCAGTATGTAGTTTGGAAGAATTCGGATTCGCCCTTCCGCTTTCTTGTTCCTCCGCATGGGAGCGCGTTTTACGTGTTGGGATATTATTTTTTTCGGTATCTTTTGTATTATTGCGTTTCTTTTATCGTTTCTATCTTTCTTTTTTTTGGTATGCGATTCGCGAATAAGAGGTTTGGCGGAAGGTTTTTTGAGGATGAGGAAATTTTAATCGCGCCGATTCTTGTTTTTTTTCTTGGGTATCCGTCTTTTCGGTACGCGTGGCTTTTTTTTCTCGGCATTCTTCTTTCTTTGTATTTTGTTCTTCATCTTTTTTTTCTTTTTTACAAGCGCGTGAATGGAACTCGTATCCCGCTTTATTTTCTTTGGGCGCCCTCCGCCGCTCTCGCGCTTCTTGGTATGTTTTTTCTTTTTCCTGGGCGGGTCCTTTTTTGAAGTAAGACTATGTTTTAAGGTATACTATAATTAGAAGATTAAGGATTAAAGAGAAAAGATTAAAGAAACCATAAAACGCAATATGTTGAGTTTTTGCTTATGTTGTCGCTTCCACAGGAACAATTAAAACAGCTTTTAATTCAGGAGGGTTTTGTTGACGCCAGCACGTTTGATTCAATGTATGTTGAAGCCGAACGGAAGAGGCAGAATGTTGTTGATGTTCTCATATCCCAGGGGTTTTTAAATAAGGATTATTTTTATTCGTTGCTTGCCAAAACGCTTGGAATTGACCGAATTCATATTCGGAGCGTTGATGTTGACGAGAATGTGCTGAAGCTTTTACCCGAAGAGATCGCGCGACAGAGAAGATCTATTGTGTTCGCGCGAGAACCGAGTGGTATGTTTCATGTTGCCATGGAGGACCCGACTGACCTTGAAACGATTGATTTTCTTGCCTTAAAACTTGGGAGTTCGGTGAAGCCGTTCCTCGCGACTGATGAGGATTTGAATCGGGGATTTTCTCTGTATGAGAAAAAACTTACGCAGGATTTTAAGAAGGTGATTGAGGAGAGTATTCGCGAATCTCTGCGGATAAAATTTGGAGGAAGCTTGGAGAAGGCCGCGGAAGACCTTCCCATTGTCGCTATTGTTGATAATCTTCTTACCTATTCCCTTTCTTCCCGCGCGTCCGATATGCATGTGGAGATTTTGGATGACGCGATACTTGTTCGGTTTCGCATTGACGGAGTGCTTCATGAAATTATCCGCATGCCGAAGGAAATTCACGCGGCGGTTGTCGCCCGCCTAAAAATTCTTTCCGGTCTTCGCGTTGATGAACATTCAAAACCGCAGGACGGCAGATTTCGGCACGAGGTTGGAGATGAGATGGTTGATATTCGCGTTTCTATCCTCCCCACGTTTTATGGAGAAAAAATTGTGATGCGCCTGCTTCGGGGAGCCGACCGCCCTCTGTCTCTCGCGGAGCTTGGAGTGCTTGATAAGAAAATGCTGGAGGCGGTTATGGGCGCAATCAGTAAGAGTTACGGCATGTTTATTGTTTGCGGTCCTACCGGTTCCGGAAAGAGTACGACTCTTTATTCCATGTTGAATATGTTGAACCGGCCGGAAGTAAATATTGTAACCGTTGAAGACCCGGTTGAATATGACATGCGGTACGCGAATCAGGTTCAGGTGAATATCGCGGCCGGCATCACGTTTTCTTCCGGATTGCGTTCTATTTTGCGACAGGACCCGAATATTATTATGGTTGGAGAAATTCGCGATGACGAGACGGCGGATATTTCCGTGCAAGCCGCTCTTACGGGACACCTTCTTTTATCAAGCCTGCATACCAATGACGCGGCGACTTCTATTCCCCGTTTGTTTGATATGCATCTCCCCCCATTTTTGATTGCGGCCGTTTTAAACGCGGTTCTCGCCCAGCGTCTTACTCGCCGAATTCACGTCGGATGTATTGAATCGTACAAGCCGGACGCCGTTGTTATTTCAAGTATTCAGGAGGAGCTTCGCGTGTTGGGACTTGAGCGCGAAACTATTACCCCCCCCACTTCTTTTTATCGCGGTCGCGGTTGCGACGGATGCGGTGGAACGGGGTATCTGGGGCGAATCGGCATTTTTGAGGTGTTGCATATGACGAAAGATGTTCGCAATCTTCTTGTGAGCCATGACTTTACGCTTAATTCTCTTCGCGAGCTCGCGAGAAAGGACGGCATGAGGACGATGTTTGAGGACGGGTTGTGGAAGGTGGAGCAGGGCATGACGACGATTGACGAGGTATTTAGGGTTATACGGGAGTAAAATTTCTAATGGATTCGGCAAGCTCACCACAGGTTTCTAATATCTAATTTCTAAACAATCTTAATCCGTCGACTGACGGACAAATCTCAAAAGGACGAAATGTTTTTGAATTTTGAGTTTTGAAATTGTTTAGGATTTAGAGATTAGGGTTTAGAGATTAACATTTATGAAGTACAAATACACTGCGACACAGGAGAGTGGCGAGGTTGTGGAGAGCGAGCTTGACGCGAAGACTGTTCCCGAGGTGCTCGCCTTTCTTACCTCACGGGGCTTGAAGCCGGTTAGCGTGAAGAAAATTGACGAGGGCTTTTTAAAGATATTTAAGATGTCTTTGGGGTCGGGCAAGATTACCGTTGCCGACCAGATTTTTCTTTCCAAGTATCTCGCGCTCATGCTTCGGATAGGCACGAATCTTTTACAGGCTATCAACATCCTTATTGAAGATTTCAAAAAATCTTCTATTCGCGAATTTCTTACCCAGGTGCGAACGAATCTTGAGCGCGGTCAGCCGTTTTATCTTGCTTTCGCTAATCAGCCGAGAACGTTTAGCCAGGTGTATATCAATCTTGTGAAGGCGGGGGAGGCCTCCGGAAATCTTGAGGAAGTGTTTCAGAATCTTACGGATTCTTTGACAAAAGAAAAAAAACTTACCGACCAAGTTAAGGGCGCTCTTACATATCCTATTATCCTTTTGGTTACTTCTTTTGTTATTCTTTTCTTTTTAATCATGTTCGCTCTTCCTAAGATCGCGAAGGTGTTTTTGGACGGCGGGTTTCAGCCTCCGCTTTTTTCTCGGATTATTTTCGGCGTCGGCTTATTTTTTGGAAATTTTGGAGGATATATATTTGTAGCTTTGATTCTTTCGGGTATTGTTCTTACGTATTTGTATAAGGCTTCTTTTACGTTTAAGACGTTTGTGTTTGATATTGTGCGGGGAATTCCCGTTGTGAAGGAGGTGGTACGAAAGATCGCTCTCCAGCGTTTTGCCGCCACGCTTTCCTCACTTGTGAAGGCGGGCATGCCGCTTGTTCAATCTTTGGAAATTACGGCTGACGCGGTGGGAAATGTTGAGCTTCATTCCGCGCTCATGCGTATCGCGCATGAGGGTATTTCAAAGGGCCTTACGGTTGGCGAGGCGTTTAGCCGAGAACCCTTTTTTCCTCAAACGGTTGTTAATCTTATTTCAATTTCCGAGCGCGCGGGACATATTGAGGAGGTGCTTCAGACGCTCGCGGAGTTTTACGCGGGAGATGTTGACGGGTCGTTGAAGACGATGGTTTCTTTTTTGGAGCCCATCCTCCTTCTTTTTATCGGGAGTGTTGTCGGGGCAATCGCGCTTTCGGTTATCATTCCCATTTATCAGCTGACGTCGCAGTTTTAGAATCTAGAATCTAGAAAAATAGAATTATGATTTATGAATTACGAAAACGGAGAGGATTTACCCCGTTAGAGAGCGTTGTTGCTCACAATGGGAACAAAAGCCAAGCAAGAGAGCGCGGGGCTTCGTCCTCTCTAACGGGGCTCACCCCGTTAGAGAGTTTTGTTACTCATAACGGGAACAAAAGCCAAGCAAGAGAGCGCGGGGCTTCGTCCTCTCTAACGGGGTTTACGCTTATTGAGATTCTTCTCGCTCTCGCGGTGCTTTTCGCGATTTCCGGATTTGGGATATTTAGCCTCTCCGGTTTTGGGAGTTCGCGGGGGATTGAGACAACGTTGCAGAAAACAGAGGCTGTTCTTCAGGCGACGCAGAAGCGTTCTATTGCGCAGGAGGAGGGTAGCGCGTGGGGCGTGTATTTTGTGAATGCCCCTGGAGGGCAGACGTATGAAACGTATCAAGGTTCTGGTTACACGGGAGGAGTGCCCGACCAACGGTATTCTTTATCCCGAGGCGTTTCGTTTTCCCAGCCATACGCGAGCAGTACGGTTGACCTTCCTTTTTCTTCCGTTTCGGGTATTGTTTCCTCGCCCTCTATTTTTTCTTTTGTAAGCGGTTCAAGCGGTTCTCGCGTTGGCACTCTTTTTGTTAATTCACTCGGACTTTTCACTACCCGTTTGGAGAAGGAGGTTCTTCTATATTTTCATATGGATGAGGGGGTAGGGAGCTTGTTACGTGATGCTTCGGGGCGAGGAGCGGGCGCGACGCTTATTGATTCTTCATGGAAGGCTTATCCTTCGTGCAGGATTGGTTTTTGTATTCATTTGAATGGGAGCACAGGTTACGGGTATGGCACGACGAGTAAGGATGTTTCCGTGTTTACAATTGAGGGCTGGGTTCGTTTGGATAGCTCAAGCTCTGGGGGGTCTCTTGTCTCACTTTATTTCGGAGAGAGCGCGAAGGCGCACGCGGGATTTCTTGCCAGTTCCAGAAAGCCGAGTTTTTACACTTCCTTTTCCGGTGTCGGGGATGATATAACCGATGCTTCCGTTGCTTTGCAGACAGACAGCTGGAACCATCTCGCGTATGTATACGATGGAACTTCAAAGAAGATTTATATTAACGGCGAGCTGAATGTTTCTCAAACAATTTCGGGAGGAACTATTTCCATTGATAATTTTGAAATCGGGCGGCGCGACAAGAGCAATGGAGATTTAATGGCTGGAGATTTGGATGAGGTTATGTTGTATGCTCGCGCTTTGAGTTTCGAGGAGGTTCGGAGCCATTATAATGATTTTAGGTAGACCGAGAGACTCAAGACTTCCCGAAGAATCCTTCGACAGGCTCAGGACGTACGAGGCAGACAAGATAAAGGACTCAACTAGCGAGAAATTCATAATTTAGGATTAAAGATTAAGGATTAAGGAAGACAACGAAAGCATGACTATTAAGAAAAAATTTTTTCTAAAAGCTATAACGGGGCAGTCGCTTGTGGAAATCGTGCTCGCGCTTGCGCTCGCCTCCGTTCTCATCGGAGCGGCGGTTGTGGGAATTGTGTTTGTTCTTCGGTCGGGGCAGTCAAATGAGAAGTTTCAGACCGCCTCCGCTCTTAGCCGTTCTTTTCTTCAAACATTGCATTATGTTTCCGAGGGGAATTGGTTGAGCTTGTATAATCTTCAAAAAGGAAGCGACGTTTCGTATTATCTTGTTCCGACAAGCACGTTGTTTCAAGCCGTTTCCGGGCACGAGGGAGTTTCTCAAGATGTCGCGGTTTCCAACCTCCTTCATCATTGGAAGTTTGACGAGGATAGTTCCAGTTCTTTGTTGTACGATTCTTTAAGCGAAGGGAGGACAGGATTGTTTTCGGGAGGAGTGTTCCGAAGCTCTTCTTGTTACGCGAGCCGATGTCTTTCTTTTGACGGCGTGGACGGGTACGCGCAAGTTTCTTCTCCCTTACTGGATAATCTTACGGCGTTTTCCCTCTCTTTTTGGGCTCGCATGGACGAGGCGCGAAGCGTGGTTTTTTTGGCGAAGCGCGATGACGCGAACTTTTCTTGGGAGACGGGGCTTACTTCCGACGGACATGTTTTTGGGCGCGTGAATGCTTTGGGATATGAGGCATTAACCAGCTCTACCCTTCCTCTTCAGGTCTGGACGCACATCGCTCTTACATTTGACGGGTCAAATATCCTGCTTTATCTCAATGGTTCTTTGGAGGACTCTTATTCCTACGCGGGAAGTATTTCTTCTTTTACCGGTCCCGTTTCTTTTGGAAGAAGGATGTCCTCTTTTCCGGATTATTTGTTGGGATTGATGGATGAGGTTCGCGTATATAACCGCGCGCTTTCTCTTGCCGAGATTCGGGATATATATAACAGCAACGTGTTTGTCCGTTCGTTTTCCGTTGAGGACGTTAATCGCGATTTGAACGGAAAGATTGTTTCTTCCGGAGGCGTTCAGGACCCTTCCACGGAGAAGGTTACGGTTTCGGTTGAGTGGGTTTCAAAAGGTAACGCGACTACCAGTATTCAGGTTTCGGATTTTTTGACTCGCTGGAAGAACGAGGTGTTTTCCCAGACGGACTGGTCGGAAGAATCAGGCAGTCTGGACCCTCTTTTTGAGCCGGAAGGGCAGTATTATGACGTTCAAAATTTAGATACTTCTTCGGGTTCGCTCCGCATCAGAACCTTCTAAGTTTAAAACACTCAATCTCTAAGTTCTAATTTCTAATCTCTAAACAATCTCAAATATCAAAACTCAAAAACGTTTTTGAAATAAGTTTGTCAGCTGATGCCTGAAGAATCTCCGGCAGTCGCTTTTTTGTGAGTTTCTTTCCCCGCTAAGGCGGGGTCAGAATGACAAAGAAAGGAAATTTTATGATTCAAAGTTATTTAGAGATTAGGATTTCTGTTACAATAGTTATATGGTAAAGGTTCAGGATTTTTCGGCGGGGAATTTTGAGGCGAATATTGAGAAGATACAGAATCGGGTGGAGCAGTATGAGGAGACGAACGCGGGAAAAGAGAATGCTCCGCGAGAAAAGAAGGAGGTTATTAAGGCTGTTCTTCGCGAAATGCCGAGCGTTCAGGTTCCTTCTTCTCAAAGCTCATCATCTGTTTCGCCGGTTTCTGATTTGGATGATGAGATTGAAAAATTTCTTCCGGATTATGTTCGGCAGGGAAGCGCGGATGGGATGCGGGAAGCAGTGGGGAGGCTTGTTGAAATTGCTCTACACGGAGATTTAGAAAAATCGCTTCATGACGCGAGGAAGTCAACTCCTTTTGTTGAGGACGCCTTTCATGACGCGCTTGCCGACAAGGTGTTGGAGGAGATGGATAGACGAGGAGGTAGATAAATTACTAATTACTAATTTCTAATTACTAATTATTGACTACTGATTACTAATTGCTAATTTCTAATTACTAACGTAACACCGATTATTTGGTCATTGGGATTTGATTAGGAATTAGATATTAGAAATTTTTATGTTATTGGTGAGCACCATATTTGGATTTGTCGTGTTAATCGCTTTGGGAGCCGTGTTTTTTATGTATTCCAAAAAAATCGCGAAAAAGCGTCTTCTTCGCGATTTGCGGTTGGAGCTCTTTCTTGTTCGTTTGCCTTTCGTTTCAAAAGAAGGAAAGGAGTTGCAGAAGGAGATTGGAGTTTTTGAACAGTTTTTGGGCTCACTCGCTTTTTTTAAAAAACCCTTTGTGTTTGAGGTGGCCGTTCCTTCTTTGGGGGAGGAGATTCACTTTTATGTTTCCGCGCCCGCGCATGTGGGAAGCGCTCTTCAGAGGCAGATTCACGCGCTTTGGAGCGGAGCGGAGGTTTCGCGGGTTTCCGATTATACTATCTTCCAGCCAAGCGGAGTGGTGGAGGGAGTTATCGTAAAACAAGCCGATAAGTTTTTACTGCCTATTCGCACGTATCAGGAAATGGACGGCGACCCATTTTCTTCCATTTTAGGCGGGCTTACCCGCGTTTCCGAAGTTGGGGAGGGAGTCGCTTTGCAGATTGTTCTTCAGCCGACCTCTCGCATGATAAAGAGCAAGATTATGACCGCGCTCCGTTCTCTTCGGAAGGGAGAGAAGCTGCAAAAAGTTCTTAGTTCCTCATTTTCTTTTGAGAATATTTCAGAAGTCGTGCTTCCAACCGACAAGAAAAAGGAGGAGAAGGAGAAGGCGATGCAGAATAAGGTTTTGGACGAGTTCGCGATTAAGGCGCTTGAGAAGAAGGCGTCAAAGCCGCTCTTTTTTGTTAATGTCCGTCTTCTTGTTTCCGCTCCGACGAAGGTTCAGGCGGAAGAGATGCTGGACGGGCTTACCGCCGGTTTTTCCCAGTTTGGCGCTCCCGACCGAAATGATTTGAAGGTTATGAAATCAAAGGACGCGCGCGGGCTTATTCATCGCTTTTCCTTCCGCGAATTCGCGAAAGACGAGGCGATGATTTTGAATTCGGAGGAGATCGCGAGTATGTTTCACTTTTCCACTCCTTTTACCGATATTCCGAGGGTAAAATCTTTGAAGGCGAAGCAGGCTCCACCTCCTCCCGTTCTTCCCCGAGAGGGCGTTCTTTTGGGAGAGAGCGTATATCGCGGGGAGACGAAGCAGATTCGCGTTTCGGATGAGGACAGAAGAAGACATATTTATATTGTCGGGCAGACCGGAACCGGAAAATCCAATCTGATTACGAATATGGCGACGTATGATATTTCGCGCGGGAAGGGAGTCGCGGTTATTGACCCTCACGGAGATTTGATTCATGCGATTCTTACGCAGATTCCGAAGAATCGGCACGAGGATGTTATTGTGTTTGACCCTTCCGATTTGGAGAGGCCGATGGGGCTCAATATGATTGAGTACAATTTTGACCGGCCGGAGGAGAAGACGTTTATCGTGAATGAGATGGTTTCCATTTTTGACCGGCTTTATGATTTGAAGGCGACGGGCGGGCCGATGTTTGAACAGTACATGAGGAACGCGCTCTTACTTTTGATGGAGGACGCGCGAAATGAGCCGGCGACCCTTATGGAAATTTCGCGCGTATTTACCGACGCGTCTTATCGCAAACGAAAGCTTCTGCGCATTAAGAATCCAACCGTGCAGGACTTTTGGCAGAAGGAGGCGGAGAAGGCGGGTGGCGAGGCTGCCCTGCAAAACATTACTCCCTATGTTACTTCAAAATTCAATACGTTTACCGCGAACGATTATATGCGCGTTATTATCGGGCAGGAAGCCTCTTCTTTTAACTTCCGAAAGGTGATGGATGAGGGAAAGATTCTTTTAATAAATCTTTCAAAAGGCAGAATCGGAGACATTAACGCGAATCTTTTGGGAATGATTTTTGTCGGCAAGCTTTTGATGGCCGCTCTTAGTCGCGTTGACATTTCGGAAGAAGAGCGAAAAGATTTTAATTTATATATTGATGAGTTTCAGAACTTTACCACTGATTCCATCGCGACTATTCTTTCCGAGGCGCGGAAGTACCGTTTGGATTTGGTTATTGCCCACCAATTTATCGCCCAGCTTACCGAGAAGATTCGCGATTCGGTATTCGGAAATGTCGGCTCTATCGTGAATTTTCGGGTTGGTGTTCAGGACGCGGAATTTTTGGTAAAGGAGTTTTCTCCGATTTTTGACGAACACGACCTTTCCAATCTTGATAACTTCAACGCGTATCTTCGTCTTCTTATTCACGGCGAGACGACGAAACCTTTTAATATCAAAACCATTCCTTCTTCCCGTGGCGACGTCACGGTTGCCGAACATTTGCGGGCGCTTTCGCGCGCGAAGTATGGCAGGTCAAGAGAGGAGGTGGAGGAGGGGATATACCGCAGATTGCGAGATTGAATAGACGCAGAATCTAGAATTTAGAATCTAGAATTTACTAATTTCTAATGAATCATTCAAGTTCGGAATTAAGAAGAGATATTTTATCGGGGAAGTGGGTGCTTTTGGCTCCCGGGAGAGCGCATCGTCCGGGCGAGACGTTGTTTCATAGGGTTCCACAGCCGGTTTCTCCCGCGCGAGATTGTCCCTTTGAGGCGAGTAGGCTTCAAAAAGAGACTCCGCTTCTTTTTCTTGGTTCTTCGGAGAGGGATTGGCGAATTTTAATTATTGAGAACAAGTATCCGGCGCTTCGTCCGGGGCATACGCGGATTCAGAACATTCCTTCCAAATTTTATAAGGTTCTTCACGCGGAGGGGTATCATCATATTTTGATTACGCGCGACCATAAGAAAAATTTTTCCCAGCTTTCAACGGAAGACGCGCTCTTGGTATTTCGGGCCTTTCAAACCCATTACCAAACGCTCGCGCGCCATTCCTCCGTTCGGTATGTTTCCTTTTTTCAAAACAAGGGAATTCGAGGAGGAGCGACTCTGTATCATCCGCATTTTCAGATACTCGCTCTTCCCATCGTTCCTTCAGACGTGGAGGAGTCTCTTTTGTCTTCCCATTCTTATTTTCGCTTGCATAAGAAGTGCGTGTATTGCTCTTTACTGCAAAGAGAGCGGGAGGAGAAGAAGCGCGTTATTTATGAAAATGAGCGGGCGCTTGTGTTTGCTCCTTTTATTTCGCGACAGCCGTTTGAGGTTCGCGTGTTTCCGAAGCATCACTCCCCGTATTTTGAAGACGAGAAGGAGGATGTGTTGAGAGACGTTTCGTCCGCGCTTCAATTTGTGTTGAGGCGAATGAAGACGCGCCTGTTTGACCCGGACTATAACTTTTTTCTTCACTCCGCGCCGGTTTATCGCAAGAAGGCGCATGCTTCTTATCACTGGCACATTGAGGTTGTTCCGCGCCTTACGACTGCGGCGGGATTTGAGCTGGGGACGGGAATTGACGTGAATGTTGTTGACCCAGACGAGGCGGCGCGTGTGTTGCGATTTCGCAAAAAAATAAAATCTCTAGATCCTAAAGCATTTAATCTCTAAGCTCTAATTTCTAATCTCTAAACAATATAAAAATTCAAATTTCAAAAACGGAAAAATAAGTTTTGAGTTTTGAGATTGTTTAGAATTTAGAGATTCTGTTTTTATGGATTATTTTTTTACTATATTAGTCGCTACTCTTCCTGTTTTTGAACTTCGGGGGGCGATTCCGCTCGCGGTGGGGGTGTTTCATATGCCGCTTTTTCCCGCGTATGTTTTGAGCGTGCTTGGGAATTTTTTACCGGTTACCCCCCTCCTTTTTTTTTGGGACAGAGTGGCGCATCGTCTTGCCGCGCGTGTTTCTTTTTTTCACAGAGCGTTTGATTGGGTGTTTGAACGCACGCGCCGGAAGCATGGGAAGAAATTTGAGGTCGCGAGCGCGTTTGCTCTTTTTGTGTTTGTGGCGATTCCGCTTCCTTTGACGGGCGCGTGGACGGGGACGATTGTGGCGTTTTTATTCGGGATTCCGTTTTGGAGGGCGATTCTCGCTATCGGAGGCGGGATTTTGGTTTCGGGGCTTTTGGTTCTCTCCTCTGTCGGTTTGTTTTTATAGTTCTTCTCTTGGTATGATAAATGCATGAAACAACAGAAACTTGTTGTAGCAAATTGGAAAATGAATCCTTCTACCGAGATGGAAGCGATGGAGTTGGCGAAGGAAGTTGAGAAAAGTAGTCCTTCAACTTCGCTTCGCTTCGCTCAGGAAATAGAATACAGTGTTGTTGTTTGTCCGCCATTTCCGTTTTTAGATGTCGTGGGAAAGATTTTGAGAAAGGCACGATTAGGTTCGCAAGATGTGTTTTGGGAGAATCCGCCGGGAGGCGGAGGGGCGTATACGGGAGAGGTTTCGGTTTTGCAATTGAAATCGGTTGGAGTGGAGTATGTGATTGTGGGACATTCGGAGAGGAGAGAATTGGGAGACACAGACGAGATTGTTGCTCGGAAATTTCAAACTGTTTCGGAGGGAGGACTTATTCCTATTCTTTGCGTTGGAGAGAAGAAACGCGAGTTGGAAGTTGAAAGTTGTAAATTGGAAGCTGAAAAGGTCTTTGTGAAAAAACAGCTGGAGAGCGCGTTTGTAAAGATTAAGGAGTTGGAATTAAGGGTTAAGGAACGAGTTGTTGTCGCGTATGAGCCGGTGTGGGCTATTTCGTCACGGAGCAGAGGGGTTTCTTGCGCGCCCGATGATGTTAGAGAGATGATGTGTTTTATTAAGGAAGCCTTTCTACAGGCTCAGAGAATAACGCCCTTAGTTTTATACGGAGGGTCGGTGAATGCCGGGAACGCAAGGGGGTTTCTTGAGTTGCCGGAGGTTGATGGGGTTTTGGTGGGGAGCGCATCATTACGTTTGGAAGAGTTTAAGAAAATTATAGAAGAAGCGAAATTCTAAAAAATTTAATCTCTAAGCTCTAATTTCTAATCTCTAAACAATGTAAAAATTCAAATTTCAAAAACGGAAAAATAAGTTTTGACATTTGAGATTGTTTAGAAATTAGGATTTAGAATTTTTATTCATATGTCTCGGACGTTCAAAAAAATTGCATACGGAACATTGTATCTTGTCATTCTCGGACTGGTTCTTTTTCTTTTTTTCCGTTCTCGGCCGTTGCCTCTGCCTAAAGCGCCTTCTATTTCGGACAACCCGCTCTCTTCCATTGTTGTGGAGGAGAAGGAGTCGTTTCGTTTTGGCGGAGACCGGCTTTTTGTTTCCGCGAAGATTTCAAATTCGCGGGCTGACGCGGGGACTCGCCCGTTTTCCTACGCGTTTGTGTTGCGCGGTTTGAACGGAGAGGAGTTGGAGAGAATTTCCGATGAGGATATTCTTTATCCCGGAGAGTCTGTGTTGGTATATGGCATAAATGCTCTTACCCCTTCAAAGCTAATTTCGGACATTGATGTTTTGATTACGGACGCCGACTGGAGAGATGCCTCCGAATTTTCTTTTCCGAAGGTTTCTTTGGAGAGCGAGCCCGCGCTTGAGATTTCAGACAATCAAATTCAGGTACGGGGTGTTTTGAAAAACGAGACGAGTAGCCGTATCTCCGAACTTAAAGCCGTTACGACGTTGCGCGATTCTTTTGGGTTTAAGGTGCTTGTTACCGGGACGATTCTTACGAATCTTCGGAGTTTCGCCTCCAGAGAGTATGTGATAGCTCTTCCGTTTGATTCGGAACTTGCGCGCCGTCTTCAGGGAGGAAGAGCCGAGGTGTTTTTCTATCCCGCGAATTAGACTTTAGTATGATTAAGAGACATAATCTCTTCGTCACTTTCCTCTCACTTTTTCATGAGATTCTTCTCCCACTAAGGCGGGGTCAGAGTGACAGGAAAGGGGAACTTCGTCATTCAAGTTTTTTATGAGTTCTTTTTTCGCGATGTTTTTTTCGCAGATACGTCGTCTTGATCTTGCTCTTACGGGAGGGATTTTTGTGTTGGCGCTTTTTAGCCTTGTTTCGCTTTATAGTTTTAACAGAGTTCTTTTTCAGAAACAGCTTATTTGGTATATTCTCTTTTTTCTTACCGTTTTTTTTGGAAGTTATGTTAATTGGCGCTGGCTTATCACGCAGGCGTGGTTTCGCCACTCGCTTTATTGGGTGAGCGTGTTTCTTGTTTTTATCGCGAATTTTCAAACCCATTCTATTCGTGGCACAAAGAGCTGGATTTCAGTTGGAAGTTTCCAGTTTCAACCCGCCGAAATGGTGAAGCTCGCGCTTATTCTTCTTTTGGCGGGGTTTTTTTCCCGAAGGTACGTTGAGGCATGGCTTGGGCGGAATATTCTTATTTCTCTTTTTTACGCGGGACTCCCCTCGCTTTTTGTTATTCTTCATCCAGACCTCGGGTCGGCGCTTGTTATTATGGGAATCTGGCTTGGCTTTCTTTTTCTCGGCGGGTTTCATTTAAAGAGAGTGCTTATTATTTTTTTTGTTTTTCTTCTTGTTGCCGTTATAGGATGGTTTTTTGTTCTGCGCCCTTATCAAAAAGATAGGTTTACTGGCTTCTTATTTCCGGACAGAGACCCCTTGGGGGCGAGTTACAATGTTATACAATCCAAAATAGCAATTGGGTCGGCCGGCTTTTTGGGAAAAGGATTTGGTTTTGGAACCCAGACGCATCTTCAGTTTTTGCCGGAGGCCGAGACGGACTTCCTTTTTTCGGCATTTATTGAGGAGTGGGGAGTTCTGGGAGGCATTCTTCTTCTCTTGACATTTCTCTTCGTTGTTTTTAGAATAACTGGAATAGGTCTTTTTTCCCGGAATAATGATTATCGCTTCATTAGTCTGGGGGTTGCGCTCGTTCTTATGATTCATTTTTTTGTCAACGCGGGCGCGAACGTTGGACTCCTTCCCGTAACCGGTATCGCCTTTCCTTTTTTGAGTTACGGAGGGTCTCATTTATTGACATTGGGTATTCTTGTAAGTATAATTCAACGGGTAAAAATTGAGTCTTAATTCTAAGCCACAACTTTTGTTTTGGAAGGATACTCGTTTCCTCACTGTGGTGGGAGGCTTTTTGGTCTTTGTTCTCGCGCTTGGGTATTTCTTTTACGGATTACAGCCCAGTTTTGTTGAGAAGGAGGGGCCTGTTTCCTTTGGCATTTCAAAAGGCGAGAGCTTTCGCAGTATTGGGGCTCGGCTTTCGCAGGAGGGACTTGTTCGTTCCATTTCCGTTTTTAAGGTATACGCGCTTTTGACCGGTAGCGCGCAGAAGTTTCAGCCGGGCATGTACGAGCTTGCTTCAACGATGAGTGTTCCGGAACTTGTTCGGGCGCTCACGTCTGTCGGAAAGAATGAGGTCGCGGTTACGATTCCGGAGGGATATACGCTGAAGGACATTGAGGCGGTTCTTTCAAAACAGGGCGTGCTTGAAGAGGGAGCCCTTTCCGCTTTCGAGTTTCATAGGCTGATACTGGATTATCCGTTTTTGGAGGGAGCGGGGAGTTTGGAGGGATTTCTTTTTCCCGATACGTATCGGTTTGAAAGAGGCTCTTCTCCCGACGAGATTGTGAGGCGTTTTCTTGATACGTTTCAGGCGAAGGCGTGGGTTCTTTTGAAGGAGCATCAGAGTTGGCATGATCGGCTGATTCTCGCTTCATATCTTGAGCGCGAGGTTCCTGAATTTCAGGACAGGCGCATTGTTGCCGGAATCCTTTTGCGCCGTCTGCAGTTGGGAATGCCGCTTCAGGTTGACGCGACGATAAGCTACGCCAAATGCAAAGGTCGGTTTGCTGATTGTGAGGGAGTAAGGATTTTGAGAAGCGATCTCACCTTTGTTTCTCCTTACAACACCTATCAGCGAATGGGATGGACGCCAACTCCTATTTCAAATCCCGGAGAGGCAGCCATCAAAGCCGCTCTTAATTCGGAAAAGACCAAGTATCTTTATTATCTTTCGGAGCGAGAGACGGGGATTACGCACTTTTCTAGAACATTAGAGGAACATAACAGTAAGCGGTTAAAGTATTTATAAGACCCACTGCGCAAAGATTTTTCCTGTTAAAACTCCACAATTTCGGCTACGGCTTTGTGAAAATTTCTCGGAAGATACGTTCTTATATTCCTCAAAATTTTCACTTCGCCTCGGCAAGAAATTCTTGAGTTTTACCAAAGGTAAATCTTTACGCAGTAGATCTAGTATTTGTTTATTTCTTATGTCACTTACCACAAAACTCTTCTCATCGTATAAAGGTTTTGATTTTAAAGAGCGAAGTTTGATTGAGGTTCAAAAGAATTCGTTTGATTGGCTGGTGAAAACAGGATTGCGGGAGCTTTTTGACGAGATTTCTCCGATTCGCGACCACACTGGAGAGGAACTTGAGCTTAACTTTCTTGATTATAAGTTTGACGAGCCGAAGTATACGGAGGAGCAGTCACGGGCGAAAGACCAGACGTACGAGGCCTCTCTTCGAGTTGTTTTGAAGCTTACGGATACGAAGCACGGAACGCATCAGTCTCAAGAGGTGTACTTGGGAGATTTTCCCATGATGACGAAGCGCGGGACGTTTATTATAAACGGCGTGGAGCGCGTCGTTATTTCGCAGATTGTCCGTTCCCCGGGCGTGTATTTTCTTTTAAATATTTTTCGGGGAAGAAAGTTTTTCGGCGCGAAGATTATTCCGAATCGCGGGTCGTGGCTTGAATTTGAGACCGACCCCGACGGGCTTATCGGCGTTCGCATTGACCGTAAGCGCAAAGCTCCCATTACACAGCTTTTGCGTGTTTTTGGGTTTCAGACAAAGGAGGAAATATTGAAAGTGTTTTCTCACATTGATACCGGAGAGGTAAAACATATTGAGGCGACTTTAAAGAAGGATGACGCCGAAACGGTTGATGAGTCGTATGTTGAAATTTACCGCAGATTGCGTCCGGGCGATCTTGCCACGACGGATAACGCGCGTACGCTCATTGATTCCATGTTCCAGCGATTTGACCGGTATGATTTGAGCAATGTCGGAAGGTTTAAGTTTAACCAGCGGCTTTTTCTTTCCGGAAAGAAGGAGGGGCTTTTGGATAAGGAGGACCTTGTCGCTGTTATTTCGGAGATTATTCGTTTAAATAACGACCAACAGAAGTCGGAGCCCGATGATATTGACCATCTTGGAAATCGCAGGGTGCGAGCGGTTGGAGAGCTTGTGCAATCTCGTCTGCGGATTGGTTTCGCGCGGCTTCGGAGGGGAGTGCAGGACAGAATGTCTACGCTTGATAGAGACACCTTACAGCCCGTTCAACTTATCAATTACAAGGTGCTTTCCGCTGTTGTTCGCGATTTTTTCTCATCCTCTCAACTTTCGCAGTTTATGGATCAGGTGAATCCTTTGGCGGAGCTTGAGCATAAACGGCGCATGTCCGCGATGGGTCCCGGAGGACTTACGAGAGAGCGCGCCGGTTTTGAGGTTCGGGACGTGCATCCTTCATACTATGGACGCATCTGTCCGATTCAGACTCCTGAAGGAGCGAACATCGGACTCGTGAGCTATCTCGCGAGCCACGCGCGATTAAATGAATTTGGATTTATAGAAGCCCCATACTTTAAGATGGAAAAAGGGAAGGTAACATCAAAACTTGAGTGGCTTGACGCGATTTTAGACGAGAGGCATAACATCGCGCAGGCGGATATCGCAATCGGAGAGGACGGATATATTAAAGAGGATGTTGTGCCCGCGCGCATTAAGGGCAAGCCGGGAACATGCAAGAGGGAGGAGTTGGATTATATTGATGTTTCTCCGAATCATTTTACGAGCATTGCGGCCTCGCTTATTCCGTTTCTTGAGCACAATGACGCGAACCGCGCGCTTATGGGATCAAACATGCAGAGGCAGGCTGTTCCTTCCATTGTGCCGCAGGCTCCGCTTGTGGGAACCGGCAGAGAGGCGAAGGCCGCGTATGATTCCCAGCAGATTGTCGTAAGCGAGGTTGCTGGCACCGTTACGGAAATTGACGGAGGGAGTATTACGGTTACCTCCTCTTCCGGTTCAAAGCACACGTATTCGTTGGTGAAGTTTATGCGGTCTAATCAATCTACCTGTGTTTCCCAGCGTCCGGTTGTGAATCTTCACGACAAAGTGAAGGAGGGAGACGTGCTCGCGGACGGGCCGGCGACCGACCGAGGGGTTCTTTCTTTGGGACAGAATTTGGTAGTCGCTTTTATTCCATGGAGAGGAGGAAATTTTGAGGACGCGATTATTCTTTCCGAACGGGTTGCCGAAAAGGACAGGTTTACCTCCATTCACATTGAGACGTTTGTCTGCTCCGTTCGGGATACGAAGCTTGGTCCCGAGATTACCACTCCGGATATTCCGAACGTTTCGGAAGACAAGCTGAGGAATTTGGACGAGGAGGGAATTATTCGCATCGGAGCCGAGGTTCGAGCGAATGATATTTTGGTTGGAAAGATTTCTCCAAAGGGGGAGAGCGAACTTACTTCCGAAGAGCGTTTGCTTCGGGCGATTTTTGGAGAGAAGGCGCGGGATGTAAAGGATTCGTCTTTGACCGTTTCTCACGGCAAGCAGGGACGGGTGATTGGCATAAAGATATTTTCTCGCGAGAAGGGAGACAAGCTTGACCCGGGAATTATCAAGAAGATTCAGATTGAGGTCGCCCAGCTTCGCAAGGTTCGGGCGGGAGATAAGCTTACCGGTCGGTACGGTAACAAGGGAGTTATCTCCCAAGTTCGGCCGGTTGAGGATATGCCATATTTAGAGGATGGAACTGCCGTTGATGTTGTTTTGAATCCGCTTGGCGTTCCTTCCCGCATGAACTTGGGACAGATTCTTGAGCTTCATTTGGGTTTCGCGGCGCGTACGTTGGGGTATCGGGCGCTTGTTCCGAACTTTGTCGGTCCTTCGGAAGATGATATTCGCAAGGAGCTCGTGGAGGCGGGAATTTCTCCCGACGGGAAGGTTACTCTTTATGATGGTTTTACGGGCGCGGCTTTCAATGAGAAGATCGCGGTTGGCGTTATGTATATTATGAAACTGAATCACTTGGTTGAGGATAAGATTCACATGCGTTCAACCGGCCCGTACTCTTTGATTACCCAGCAGCCTTTGGGAGGAAAGGCGCAGCTTGGAGGACAGCGATTTGGAGAGATGGAGGTGTGGGCTCTTGAGGGGTATGGAGCGGCTCACACATTACAGGAGATGCTTACTATTAAATCTGACGACGTGTTGGGTCGAGCGTCGGCTTTTGAATCTATCATTCGCGGACGGGACATTAAGAAGCCGAACATTCCGGCGTCTTTCAATGTTCTTGTTTCCGAGTTGAAATCTTTGGGACTCAATGTCGGATATGAGGAGCATGAGGGAGGAGGAAATGATGATGAGTATGAAGATGAGGAGACGAGGGATAGAAGATAAGAGAGAAAAGATATATGGAAAAGAAATTACGAGACATAAAAAGTATTTCAATACGGCTTGCTTCTCCGGAAGAAGTTCGAGGCTGGTCGCACGGAGAGGTTATCAAGCCGGAGACGCTTAATTACCGGACGCAACGACCGGAGAAGGACGGTCTTTTTTCCGAGCGGATTTTTGGTCCGACAAAGGATTACGAATGTTACTGCGGAAAGTATAAGAAGTACCGGTACAAGGGAACGGTTTGCGAAAAGTGCCAGGTTGAGGTTACGCGATCCATCGTTCGGAGAGAACGCATGGGACATATTACGCTCGCGGTTCCGGTTGTGCATATTTGGTTTCTTCGCACGATTCCTTCCAAGCTAAGTTTGATTTTAGACATTTCGGTTCCAAAACTTGAGAAGGTTATTTATTATGCCGCGTTTATTGTTACTTCGGTGAATGAGGAGGCGAAAAAGCGCGCCCTGCAGAATATTAAGCGCGAGTATAAGGCTTTGAAGATGGAAGAGGGAGTAGAGGGGGCAAAATCCGCGCGCGAACGAAGCGAGGAGATTCTTGAGGTTTTGAAGCCGGGACTTATTCTTACGGAAGAGGAATATTATGTTCTTTCGGAGCAATTTGGAGAGGTGTTTGAGGCTGACCGCGGAGCGGGCGCTATTCGGAAAATTTTAGAGCAGATTGACCTTCAGAAAGCGTATAAAGAGGCGATGGAAACCCTCTCTTCCATAAAAGATTTGAGTCGTCACAGAAGGGTGCTTCGGAAACTCCGCGTTCTCCGGGCGTTTTTGCGATCCGGAGTTCGTCCCGAGTGGATGGTGTTGAAAGAGCTTCCCGTGCTTCCGCCCGACTTGCGTCCTATGGTCGCGCTGGACGGCGGGCGATACGCGACCGCCGACTTGAACGACCTATATCGTCGCGTTATCAATCGCAACAATCGTTTGAAGAAACTGATTGAGCTTCGATCTCCGGACGTTATTATCGTGAACGAGAAGCGCATGCTTCAAGAGGCGGTTGACGCCTTGATTGATAATTCTTCCCGGTCGGGTTCGCAGATTCTTTCAACCCGTAGGAGACCGCTTAAGTCGCTCGCCGATATGTTGAAGGGAAAGCAGGGAAGATTTCGCCAGAATCTTTTGGGAAAGCGTGTTGATTACTCCGCGCGCTCTGTTATTGTGGTTGGTCCCGATCTGAAGATTAACCAGTGCGGTTTACCGAAAAATCTCGCGCTTGAAGTTTTTCGTCCGTTTGTCATTAATAAAATTATTGAGCGAGGGCTCGCGTACAATATCAAGCAGGCAAACCGTTTGATTGAGCACGGGCCACCGGAAGTCTGGGCTATTTTGGAAGAGGTGATAGCGACTCGCATGGTGCTTTTGAACCGCGCTCCTACCTTGCACCGCTTGGGCGTGCAGGCGTTTCATCCCCTGCTTATTGAGGATTTGGCAATTCGCGTGCCGTCTTTGGTTTGCGCCGCTTTTAACGCGGACTTTGACGGAGACCAGATGGCCGTTCACCTTCCTCTTACGGTTGAGGCGCAATATGAGGCAAAGGAGCTTATGGATGCGGGTAAGAATATTTTGAAGCCGGCGAATGGGGACCCTATCGCCGACCCGACTAAGGATATTGTTTTAGGTTGTTATTATCTTACTTCCATGAAGGAGGGCGCCCGCGGTGAGGGGAGGGTTTTTGCCGATTTTGGCGAGGTTTCTCACGCGCATGAGGCGGGGCTTGTTGAACTTGGAGCGAAGATTAAGGTGCTCGCGACGAAGGGCGAATATGTTCGCAGTGGAGACGCGCCTGCTGAATATACGGAGACGACATATGGGAGATTAGTCTTTAACCGAATTTTTCCGGCTGATTTTGAGTTTATGAATCAGCATATGAACAAGAAAGTTCTCTCCAAGTTGATTCTAAAAATTGTTGAATTTTATGGCATTGTGGAGACGCATTATTATCTTGATAAAATTAAAAGCATCGGATTTGAGTATTCAACTCTTTCCGGCATTACGTGGGGTATGAATGATACGCAGGTGCCGAAGGAGAAGAATGAGATTGTCGCGACTGCGGAAGAGGAGGTTCTCGCGATTGAATCCCAGCATGAGGAGGGATTTCTTACGGATGAGGAGCGGAGAGAGAAAATTATTATGGTTTGGACATCCGCTCGCGAGAAGATAGCGAAGTTTATTCCGAAAACATTATCGGTTGGCAATCCGGTTTATTCCATTATTGATTCGGGCGCGAGGGGAAGCTGGTCCCAGCCGATTCAGATGATGGGCATGAAGGGTCTTGTGATTAATCCGAAGGGCGAGATTATTGAGCTCCCGGTTAAGAAATCTTACAAGGAGGGGCTTAGTATTCTTGAGTATTTTATTTCCACGCACGGCGCCCGAAAGGGGTCTACCGATACGGCTTTGAAGACGGCATCCGCCGGGTATCTTACAAGGCGTTTGGTTGATGTCGCCCAGGACGCGGTTGTTCGCGAGGTGGATTGCAAGACGAGGGAGGGTATTGAGGTGCGTCGCGCCGATGGAGAACAGTACGGATATAAGTTTGGAGAACGATTGTATTCCCGTGTCGCGTTGCAGGACATCAGCGAGAAAAAGAAAGTTTTTGTCCGAGCGGGCGAGATTATCACAAAGACGATTGCCGAGGAGGTTCAGAAGAGTTCTATTGAATCCGTTGTTGTTCGCTCTCCCATTTCCTGCAAATCCCTTTATGGCGTTTGTTCCATGTGTTACGGGCTTGATTTGAGCAAGGGGAGGATTGTTGAAATCGGCGAGGCGGTTGGAATTGTCGCCGCGCAATCCATCGGAGAGCCGGGCACACAGCTTACCATGAGAACCTTCCACGTCGGAGGAGTCGCGGGCGTGGATATTACACATGGCCTTCCCCGTGTTGAGGAAATTTTTGAGGCTCGCCAGCCGAAGGGCAAGGCGCCACTCGCGAAATCCGGTGGCATTGTTGAGGATATTGAAGAGAGAGGGCTTTCCCAGATTATTCGGGTAAACACAGGGGTTAAGAAATCAAAACGTTCCGCGACGGAGGACTACACGCTTTCCGGAGGCGCGACGCTTTTTGTGAAGAAGGGAGATATTGTTGAGAAGGGACAACAGCTTGCGGAGGGGCCTTTGGATATTCAGGAGATCGCCCAGTATCGGGGTATTGAGGAGGCGGAGAGATATATCATCAACGAAGTACAGAAGATTTACGTGCCGGAGGGAGCTTCTATTTCCGATAAGCATATTGAGGTGATTGTTCGTCAGATGTTTTCTCGCGTGCAGGTGAAAAATTCCGGAGATACCGACCTTACGGAGGGAGAGGTGTTGGATCGTTCTCGATTTAAGGAGACGAGCTATCGGGCGAAGTCGGAGGGGAAGACTCCTCCTCGCGCGAATCAGCTTGTTTTGGGAGTTTCCCGAGTCGCGCTTTCTACCGACAGTTTTCTTTCATCCGCTTCTTTTCAGGAGACGAGTAGGGTGCTTGTGAATGCCGCGATTGAGGGTTTGGTTGATCCTTTGAAAGGATTGAAAGAGAATGTTATCGTCGGAAAGCTTATTCCTGTCGGAACCGGATGGAGGAATATTTCAGAGGATGAGTTGAATCAGATGCGGAGCGAGTTTCTTGCTTCCGCGACCGACAGCGATTCGGGCCTTCTTGGCATCGCTTCCGCTTCCTCCGAGGAGGTTCCGAGTGTTTCTTCTAGTAAAAAAGAAAAGAAGTAGACCTTCATTGACCCCGTTAGAGGTAGCTATCTGTAACATGATTGATCTCACAACAAAAATTACCTACCTCTAAACGGGGTTGACCTTACTTGTTTCCTTTGGTAGGGTATAGGACACTATGACTACAGAGAATTATCAAGAAGAAGAACATCCTCTTTATGAGATTACTTACTTGCTAAAAGATGAGGCTGATTTGCCTTTGTTTCACGCGTGTTTTACAAAGTTTCACGCTTCTCACTTAGAAGACGCGTCTCTTACTAAGGTTCGGCTTGAGTATATGATTAAGAAGGCTTCCCAGGGTTTTTTGGGCGTCTCTACTTTTCGGATTGACCCTTCAGCGCTCGCGGATTTTTCGCGAGATCTTCGTCTGATTTCGGAGGTGTTGCGGTTTATTATTTTAAAACCAACTCTTCGGAGTATAAGAGTGGCTCGCAAGGAAGGAGAAAGAAGGCCCCCCTCCCAAAGGCGCGAGGTTAAAGTAGCGGCGCCTGAATTTCGAGGCGGAGGAGCTGAGCTGACAAATGAGGCGCTTGAAAAGAAGATAGAGGAGATACTACAGTAGAATTTCTAATGGATTCGGCAAGCTCACCACAGGTTTCTAATTCCTAATTTCTAAACGAACGCCAAAGTAGAAGCTCTGAATGTTTGGCGCATAGACAGAGACATGGGGTTTGTGTTACTGTTTGAAAGATGAATCTAAATAAAGTGATGCTTATTGGGCACCTGACTGCCGATCCGGAGTTGCGGACGACTCCTTCGGGGCAGGCGGTCGCGACTGTAGGCGTTGCGACAAATCGGACATGGAAGGATAAGAGTGGAATTCAGCAACAGGATGTTCAGTTTCACAATGTCGTTCTCTGGGGCAGGCAGGCGGAGATTGTTGGTCAGTTTTTGAAGAAGGGGAGTTTAGTGTATATAGAGGGAAGACTTCAGAATCGGACTTGGAAGGACAATCAGGGACAGAACCGCCGAACGACGGAGATTGTGTGCGAGACTGTGCAGTTTGGTCCTCGGCTTGGCGGAGGAGGAGATTTTTCCGCGCCTTTGGCAAAAAACCCAGGTTCTTTTGACCCCGCGAGCAAGGCGCGAGGGGGTATGAAAGAGGAGAGGGTTTCGGAGGAGCAAGAAGAAATAATGCCCCAGATTAATTTAGACGAGGATGATATTCGGCCGGAGGATATACCTTTCTAAATTACTAATAACTAATGGATTCGGCAAGCTCACCACAGGTTTCTAATTACTAATGACGAGTAACTATGACTAATTACTAACTATTATGAGACAGTGCATTTTTTGTTCCCAAAACGTACAACAGATTGATTTTCGCGATGTGCAGACACTTCGCAAGTTTACTTCAAGCCAGGCGAAAATTATTGACCCGAGGCATACGGGAATTTGCGCGAAACATCAGAGAGCGCTTTCTCTTGCCGTGAAGCGCGCGCGGTTTATGGCTCTCTTGCCATTCGTCGGGAAGTAATTTTTTTTCTTTCTTTGCGACAGGCGGATTTTTTGGGGATTATTTATGGATTTCGCGCTTTTTCATTTTTTACGTTCTCTTATCGGGCGTTCTCCTTTTTTAGATGACGCTGTTTTGTTTTTTGCTCGCTTTTTTCCTTATTTTATCATCTTCGCGCTTTTTCTTTTTTTGCTTCGGAAAATTCACGGATGGAAGAAAAGGCTTTATGTATTTTTGACTCTCGCATTATCTGTTATTCTTTCGCGGGGGATAATTGTTGAAGTTATTCGGTTTTTTTATCACAGATCCCGACCGTTTCTCGTTCTTGATTTTACTCCTCTTTTTCCCGCGGAAAGCTTTTCTTTTCCTTCCGGACACGCGGCATTTTTCTTCGCGCTTTCGTTTGTGATTTTTTATCTTGACAGGAGATGGGGATATTGGTTTTTGGGAGCGTCTTTGTTGAACGGCCTCGCGAGAGTTGTTTCCGGAGTTCATTGGCCAAGCGATATTCTCGCGGGCATCCTTCTTGGGTTTCTCGGTTTTTTGTGCGTGTATTATTTTTTAAATCCGAAGAGGGCGTTTTTAAGCAAGAAGGAAAGCATTCAAATTGAATAAAACGCCCCCCGTTTTTTTATAAGCTTGTCTTTGAGGAGGGAGTTTATCACCTCCTCTTTTTTGTAGGCTGATTTATGTTTTGATAGCTCTTTTTTTAGAGTATTGTGTATTTTTGAGACGGGAATTTTTTCCTCCTTTTCTTCCAAAAGAAGGCGAACCACTTTTGTTCGGAAGAAGCGAAAGGAGCCTTCAAACTTGCTTTGGCGAGCATATTTCTTCGCCCGCTTGTTAATTGTTTTATCTTTTAGTTCCATCGCTCCGTAATCAAAGAGAGCGTAGTGCCACTCGCGTGGATTTTTTTGAAGAACCGCTTTTTCCGCGATTTTTAAGATTTCTCCGTCGCTTATGTTTTTTTTGTCTGGAAAGAAGAAGTGAATGTAGACACGGCGGATGTTGGTGTCTATAAAAGCTTCTTTTGAACCGAAGGCGAAGCAGGCAAGGGCGCGGGCGGTATAGGGGCCTATTCCGGGAAGCTTTTCAAGTTCGTTGGGCGTTTTTGGAAAAACTCCGTTTTTATTTTTTACGATTTCTTTCGCGGTTTCTTTTAAGAATTTCGCTCTTCTCCAGTATCCGAGCCCCTTCCATGTTCTCATCAATGTTTTGTCGTCCGTCGCCGCGAGCGATTGAAGAGTCGGAAATATTTTAAGAAATTCTTTGTATTTTTCCATTCCCCGTGAAACCTGGGTTTGCTGGAGCATGATTTCCGAGACGAGGATTTTGTAGGGGTCAAGGGTTTCCCGAAAAGGCATAGGGCGTCTGTTTTTTGCGTACCATTTTAAGATAATGTTTTGAAAATTTGATATTGTCATGAAAAACTTAATCTCTAAACTCTAATCTCTAAGTTCTAAACAATATCAAAATCCAAATGTTCAAAAACGAGTTTGTTATTTGATGTTTGAGTTTGTTTAGAAATTAGTAATTTTAGGTATATATACGATACCATACCTCTATGGCTTGGACGAAGAATCAGATTGAACAGCATTTAAGGGCGGCGGGGCTTTTGGGGCAGATTAAGAATGAGACGCTTCGGTATATTCTCGCTTTTCCTGGCGTTTCCGAGCGGGAGGTTCAGGAGTTTCTCTATAAGCGATTTGAGGAGTTGGGGCTTTGTCGCGATGAACATCCGCTTATTGTCGCCTTCGGAGCAAACACGCAACATGTTCATTATTACCCGCCGGAAGACTCTCTTCTTCTTTCTCCTGAATCTTTGATTATGATTGATGTTTGGGGGAGGATCGCGGAGGAGAGCGCTCCTTTTGCCGATATGACGTGGGTGGCGTGGAAGGGCGGGGCGATACCTTCCGAGATTCAGAAGGTTGCGAAGATTGTATTTCAAGCGAGAGATTGCGCTATTTCTTTTTTGAAGCAGGAACTTTTGAAAAAACGGATTCCAACGGGGAAGGGAATTGATGATGTCTCGCGGGGCGTTGTCGCGGATGCCGGATACGGAGAGATGTTTCCCCATACAACGGGGCATCCTTTGGGTTTTTCTTCCGTGCATGGGGAGGGCGTTTCGCTTGGACGCAAGGGAGATAAGCAGATTGAACTTAATGTTGGGTACACGATTGAGCCCGGCGTGTATTTGAAGGATTTGTTTGGGGTGAGGAGCGAAGTAGATTTTTATGTTACTGATGGTTTAGAGTTGGTAATTACCACAGAGGTTCAACGAGAGATTGAGTTTTTAAGACAAATTAAGATATAGAAAATAGAATTTAGAATATAGAATATAGGAAGCGACTACGACGGACTACGAAGAAATGAAGAAATGATATGGAGATTGAGATATTAACCGAAAAAATTCGGGAGCGAGTAAGGCTTGCGATACAGGAAGGGGTTTTTCCCGGATGCGTGGTTGGAGTTGTTACGAAGACAGGAGAGAGGTTTGTTTTGCCCGTGGGAAGATTTACGTATGATGAATGCTCTCCTTTGGTTATGGCAGACTCAATATTTGATATCGCGTCGGTTACCAAGGCAATTCCTGTCGCCTCTCTCGCGTTGTGGCTTATTGATAGAGGAAGATTGAGTCTTGGGGATTTTATCGTTTCTTTTCTTCCTGAACTGCGAGGAGAGCATTGGAAAGAGGTTACGCTTTGGCATCTTTTGACGTATACGCTAAACCTTCAATATGAAGGTAGGAAGTTGAGGCTTTCTTCTTACGCGCAAGCATCTCCTCTGGAGATATTGAATATTATTTTTTCAAGCGAGTTTCGTTCAAAGCCGGGGCGGGTTTTTTCTTATTCAAACGCTGTCGCTGTTTTGCTTGGACTTGTGATTGAAAGAGTCGCGGAGAGGAGTATGGATGAGCTTGCAAAGGAGGTGTTTTTTTCTTCTCTTCAGATGTCTCGGACGACCTTTCAGCCACTTTCTTTTTTTGCTCGGGATGAGATTGTTCCCACGGAGTTTCAGAATGGACGAGGGTTGGCGCACGGAGAGGTTCACGATGAGAGCGCGTACGCACTCTCTAAAGGAGGGGTTGCCGGGTCCGCGGGGCTTTTTTCCACCGCGCCCAACCTTCTTACTTTTTTGGAGATGCTTTTGCGAGGCGGGGAGTTTGGTGGTTATCGGTACTTTTCAGAAGAGGCTGTTTCCGCGATGTATACAAACCAGCTTCAGGAAATTGGCGAGGCGCAAGGATTAGGTTTTCAGATTTATCAGCCGAAGTGTACCCCGTTAGAAATAACTCACTCTGGAAATTCTTCTAGCGCACAAGCGCACGCGCGATTTCTAACGGGGTGGATGGGAGAAAGGTGTTTGCCGAATACTTTTGGGAAAACCGGGTTTACCGGCTGTTCCGTGATTTGCGATCCGAATCAGGGAGTTGGAGTTGTTATGCTCTCAAACGCGGTTTATCCCAAGAGGAAGAGTGATTTTGGTGGAATTAATGCGTTTCGGAGAGATATTCATGATATAGTACTCACTGCTTTAATGCAGTGAAGTATTTAGGACAAAGGATTAAAGATTAAGGATTAAGTAAATAAATACGTCTCCGTTAAGCGGAGACGAAATTCATCCTTCTTTGCTCCACTGTGATGGAGCTACGAATGGATAAAGTAGAAACACAAGGAAATTAATTGTACGGACAACAACATCAACACGAGAAATTCTAATGTTTGGAGGTAAAACCCCCAAACATTAGAATTTGGGAGTTCGGCTTCCAAAAGTTTATGAGATTAGTTAGTAGTGGTGCCTCAAGAATTACCGTACGGTAATTCTTGAGGCACTACTGTTTTAGTGGATTTTTTGTTTAACAGGTTGTTATTGACGAGCTGTTATTATTTTGAAAAATGATCTCATGAAGTCCAACTTTGATCTCATGAAGTCCAACTTTGATCTCATGAAGTCCAACTTTGATCTCATGAAGTCCGACTTTGATCTCATGAAGTCCAACTTTGATCTCATGAAGTCCGACTTCGTGAGATTTGTTTTGAAGGGGTTTTGTTTTTGTTTTGGTTTCGCGCGGTCTTGTTGAGAGGAGGTCTCTTGTGGCAGTATAAAGCAGTAAGCCCGGGTGGCGGAACTGGTATACGCGCACGACTCAAAATCGTGTCTCGCAAGGGGTGTGGGTTCAAGTCCCACCCCGGGCACCAATAAGGAACTCAAAGGTTTTTTCGGTGGATACAAGCGGACGGCGCAAAGCGCCGACCAAGGATTTTTTGGCGGGATTGCAAG
>Ga0209541_10003390_pt1 | contig 29338 bp, 21 predicted proteins | sample RifCSPlowO2_01_FD_184027 | JGI IMG/M metagenome (GOLD analysis project Ga0209541, IMG submission 184027) | Groundwater microbial communities from Rifle, Colorado - Rifle CSP2_plank lowO2_0.1 (SPAdes) (version 2) | ecosystem: Environmental > Aquatic > Deep subsurface > Groundwater | place... | reverse complement strand
AAGAGGTTGTGGCATAGCCCCCGACCTGCAAGGTGTTACCCGTCAGAAGATAACTAGCCGAAGCCGTGCCTTGGACTTCAAAGACGGTGGAAGGAGCGGTTGTACCAATGCCGACTCGGTTGTTGGTGGCATCAACGGAGAAGGTATTAGTGTCAAAAGATAAACCATTGACTCCTCCCGATAAGATAAAGTTTGTATCATTGGTAAAAGTCCAAGAATCAGCATTAGCGGTAACCGTATCACTGGTGGCATCACCGATAGTTAAAGCTCCATCAATACCAAGAGTACCAGCGACATCTAAGTTGAAGTCAGGAGTTGAGTCAAGTATACCCACTCTCTGATTGTTAGCGTCAACAAAGAAGATGTTGGAGATTGAAGCAACAATGCCTGAAGATGAAGCAATTTCAAAATATGCTTCTGGTGTAGTATCGCCAAGTCCAAATCTACCTAAAGAAGTTGAGGAGAAGATGGCGAATTTGGTGCCTTGATTATTGAAGATGTCAATATCAGCGGATAAGGAAACCCCGTTTTTAAATTCCCAGTAACCAGTGATGGTTTGATCTATGGATCTAGATGCGGGGCCATTGATATAGTCTAGTTTGATTACTACATCCTGGGAATCAGAAGCAGTTAAGTTGAAGGCTCCGTCGTTGAAAGAAAACGAAGCTACGGCGCTGTCTCTGAAAGTTGTAAGAATCAGACTATTTTCTCTGACTTCAATTGAACCAGAACCTCCTCCACCACCTGTTGCATCAGTTGCGCAATCCCAGTCATCAGTTCCTGTTTTCTTTAATATCTGGCCATTAGAACAGAGAACTCCGTCGGGTCTTAACTCTCCATAGAATGAAAAGTCTGTAGAGGTAGTAGCCCCGTTGGTAAACAAGACGAAGCCGTCAAAGGCGGCGGAACCGTTTACTTCAAGGCCTCCGGAGATTAGGAGATCGTTAATTCCGGAGATTGTGCCGACATGGGTAGTCGTATCTGTCCCAAACCTTGAATACGCAACAGATGCATATCCCCCAACCTGCAAGGTATTTCCCGTGAGAAGGTAAGAAGACGAAGCTGTGCCTTGGACTTCAAAGACGGTTGAGGGAGCTTGGCCGATACCGATCTTGAAACCTCCTCGGTTAATAGTCAGATTGGCGTCTAGAAGCATTGTGTCTACGATTTCATCAAAGTCTATGGAGTTAGAAGAAATACTGCCACCTGATCCACAAGAGAATAATCCTGTATCTGACCAGAGAATCTTGGAGTTAGAACCGTCACAGTCAGTCAAACCTCCGCCTTGGAAAGAAGAGGCCGAGGCGGTGCCAACTATATCAAAGGTCGTTTCAGGTGAAGTAGTGCCTACACCAACACGATTATTGCTTGAATCTACAAAAAAGGTATTAGTATCTACGGTTAAATTGTCTCTAACGGTTAGAGAATAAGCGCTGGCTGGTCCCGAAACAGTCAGTGTTTCTGACTCTAAATTTGTCGGATTAAGTTTTATCGGTCCGATGCCTTGGGTGTTTGATGGAGGTAATTGAAGCGGCGGAGAAAAGAAATACTGTGAAGTGGGTAGTTGCATACTGGATAGTTGTGATTCGAAATAAGAAATTTTTGAATTATTAAAATCTATTCTTGAATTAGCCAAGGATAACTGATCATACAAAGATTGGAGCTTTTCCAAAGAAATATCCTGGACTATGGTGATTTCTTTGATAATTTCGTTAGTAACTTGTTTGGTGATAGATGGAAAAGAAGAAGATGATGGCGAAGAAGTTAGTTCTTTTTGTAAAACAAGATTTGAGATTGAATCAAAAGACGGATCAATTAGCCTATTTAAAGCGTATTTAATTTTGTCATTTAGAATATTAAAACCTTCAGCGATAGATTTTTTAACAGAATCAGGCGGAGTTAAGTATGAAAAAATTAAAATGCCGCCTAGAAACAGAGATGCTGTTAAGGCGGCATTTATCCTTTTGGTAACAAGTTTATTATGTTGTAATTTTTCTGCGCTGAAGGAACTTTTATAAAGAACTGGATCCGGTTGAGTTGCCGACTCCGCCGTATTAGATACGGGCGGCTCCGCCAACTCAACCGGATTTTGGTGGAAATTTTCATCACCAAGTTTAGAAGAGACTGCTTTTTCGCTAGAAGTCTTGAATTCAGGTCCGGACATTGCCAAATCCGCAACTACTGTTAAATCGGCAGGAGAAAAACTTTTTTGTCTGGTTGATTGTAATGCTTTAGATTGAGCTGAATATCTTTTTTGATTGTTGCTAGCAAGAGAAGCGGTGTATTTTTTGAGTGATATTTCCGAAGCATGCCATTGGCCATACTTGCCATAACGAACAGCTTTTATTTTACCGGTCCTTGAAAGCCATCCGATATAGTCTTTGGCATAGCCATGTTTTTCAGCCAGAACAATTAGAGAAAAATATCCTCTAGGCAAAACTGGCCCAGAGTTTGGCTTTAATATATTTTGCTCTTGAATAATTTTTCCTCCCCTCCTTGTTTTAGCTACAACAAGAAGAGTCTTTTTTATAGATTTTCTCTTCATGAACTCAATGGATAAAAACTCCATTAAGCGCAGAAAGTACTTTTCAAAAAACTTGCCTTCAAAGGATATCTGCTCTCGTGATTCTCGTGACATACGAGAACAACGAGATATTCAGCAGATATCTATATTATATTAAATAGTTACATAACAACACAATGACTAGTTATCAACACATAACCATAAAAACGGGTCATCAAAAACAATCATCCCGTTTCATTAGTTTTTAGGCCTAGTTAGATGATATATAAAACTTTTGATGTTTTTGATCAAAAACTAATAAAAACTTAACGAATTAAGGTAACGAATAAGACCCAATTTCATTAAACCTAACTATTCTAAAAATATCAGGTTAGAAGAAACAACTTGCGTATTAATATAAAAATAATAATACATAAAGTGATATAAACATTAATAACTAATAAAAGTGTTTATCCATATTTTAAGTGCCCGGATTAATTACTAACTTATTTTAAATTACCAAGGTTACTAAACTAACCTATATACCAACTAGTTAATTATTTTTATTTAAAAAGTTAAGAGTAACTTATTTTTATTAAAAACGGCTTAGCCCATGTTGCACAGGGTTGATGTTTTACAATAAATACTTAATAAGAAAACTTGCGATACTTACGATAACCACGAGGTAATTAGGTTTTTTATAGATTACTTTGTATTATTTTATTTTTAAAAACATCTATATCGAATTTAGATGCTTGAACTAGACAGTCGTTGGAGTTAAACTTTGTTTCATCAAAGGCCCTTAAGCATTCTATTAATGATTCTTCTGTCTGTTTATTAAAGAGGACGCCAGTTTGACCTTCAATTATAGTTTCAATCGCTCCCCCACCACGAAAAGCAATCACTGGACGGCCTGAAGCCATTGCCTCAAGAGGTGTGATTCCAAAATCTTCTTCTTGTGGAAATATGAAGGCCTTACATTCAGAATAAAGTTTGGCCAGTTTATCATCTGAAATTAATCCTAGAAATTCTATATTGTTTTTAGCAAGCTTTTTTAACCTTTTTAATTCTGGTCCGACCCCGGCAACCTTAAGAGACCACCCTAATTTGTTAAAAGCTTCAATAACAACATCAAACCTTTTATACGAAACTAACCGCCCGACTATGAAAAAATAGTTACTTATATTTTTTGAAACGTAAAATTTATCTGTATTGACTGGCGGATAAATTAATTTGGAGTCACGAAGGTAGTATTTTTTAATCCTACCTTTTATAAAATTAGAAATGGACCAAAACTCATCTACTCTGTATGACGCTTCTCTGTCCCAAAGACGCAGGTAACTAATCAGTGGTGGCAAAACTTTTTTTATTAGAGATGGGTATTTAAACTCTTCAACAAATTTCTGGCTATCGTCCCACAAAAAACGAGGTGGTGTTAAGCAGTAACAAATATGTTTGGTTCTGGGTTTAGTGATAACACCTTTAGCAAACGAAGCGGATATAGAGATGACTAAATCAAACTCTGAAAAATCAAATTGTTCAACCGCCAAAGGCATTAGCAGGGGAAAAAAATAATGGTACTGATTTATAAAAGGGATTTTTTGTAAAAACGAAGTTCTTATTTCTCTCCCCTCAAAAACTTTACCGGTAGCATTAGCATCATAAAAAAGAGTATAGATCGGGGCATTAGGAAACATGGCGCACAAAACCTGAAGCACTCTTTCTGCTCCACCAAATTGATTTAAGTATTCATGAACGAAAGCAATCTTCATACTGCGCTACGGTCAAAAAACATTTTTAAGACTGTTTTCAAAATTATTTTTATATCCATCCATAACGACCAGTTGTCAATATAGAAACTGTCCAAAGCCACTTCTTGTTCAAAGCTTAAATCAGAACTGCCTGAAATTTGCGCAAAGCCGGTCGCTCCTGCCTTAATTGCTAAAACTTTTTTGTGATGCTTTTGATATTTATCAATTTCGTCCGGTTGGTGAGGACGAGGACCGACTAAACTAATATCGCCTTTAAAAATATTCCAGAATTGAGGCAACTCATCAATTCTTAGTTTTCTGATAAATTTTCCTGTTTTTGTAAGACGGGGATCATCCCTCATTTTGAACAATGGCCCATCAGCCCTTTCATTAAAAGCGGCTAGATAATGCTTAAGTTCTTCGGCATTATTAACCATTGACCTAAACTTTAATAGCTTAAATTCTTTATTCCAACTTATTCTTTTTAAACGAACAAAAACCGGACCTTCGGTCTCCCATTTTATTACAAACGCAGTCAGAATAAATAAGGGTAAAAAAACGATTAACCCTAAAATGGATCCGAAGACATCACCCATTCTTTTAATTACCTTGCCCCAGCCATCAAGAGAGGTTCTTTTGATTTCAATAAAAGGTATTCCCTTAAAAACATCCACTGAAAAGTTGCTGGTTAAAAGCTGGGAAATATTGGGCACAAACTTGAAGGTAATGTGGTTTTCATTACAAAAATCAACCAGCTCGCTAACTTTGTCTTCGGAATAATGGGGGTGAGTAAGAATAATTTCATCTACCCCAGGGTTACCTATGGCTGATTTTATCAGTAGAACTTCCGGTTCTGAAAAATGTTTGACAATCCTGTAACCAGAAGATAGATCATTATTTATTTCTTTGATCAAAGATATGGCTCCTTCATTGTTTCCAACTATAATTATCCGATGAACCCCAAAATTATATTTTGCCACCATTATCTGCTGTAGCCAGCGGATAATTAACCGGCCAAGCCAAACAAAAACAATAACTAAAAACCAGTTTCCCAAAACCAAGAACCTTGAATCAAAAAGTTCCTGCCGCAAGAATATGTATATAATAATAAGCATGATTCCGGCTGAAGAAGCAATGCTAACACTAAAAAACTCCTCCGCCAGACTAAGCCGAGACCTCATTGAATAAAGACCTGATATAGCATAGACGCCTATAAAAAAAACAGAAACTATAACGACCAAATAAACATACTTTGCCAACGGCAAATTGAATTCAAAAAGAACCGGCCTGAAAACAGATAAAATTTCGGTTCTAAGAAAATAGGTAGTAAGTCCTGCTGCCACCAGCATCAAAAAATCAACCGGTAATCTTAAAACATTAAAGAAAAGATCTGATTTTTTCATTGGAATAGAAATACCACAAAAAAGACCTATTTTCAATCAACCATTGATTTTTTATAGTAATTGATGTATAATTTAAATATCTTTGTAAACGAGGTAGTTGCTGTGATGTATCGGTCTTTGACCAGATACTTCGCAGAGGAAAGTCCGAGCACTCTTCCATGTAAACGGAAAAATATCGTAGCGGGTAACACCCGTCCATAGTAATATGAGAGGTGCGAGCAGTAACGGTTTTATCTGAAAAGATAAAACCGTCCTCCGAAGCCTTGTGCGAAGGAGGACGAACTTGGCTATAAGGCTATTTTCCTAAAAGGAATGGCCCTTCTTCACTAAAGTTACGAAGGGTGACCAAAGGTCAAAGATGAAACGGCTAAATCCTTACGAGGGTGCAAGATCAGCGTTGTTGCCATAGGTGACTTCGAAAAGTTAGATCGCTTCAGGTCAATAGTAATATTGATCGCAGATAAATAACTATCCACGACAAAACTCGGCTTATTGTTTACAAAGACTAAAAATCCCCTCACGGGGATTTTTAGTTAGAAAGTTTTTCTAAATCATACCTTCATCCCTCGTTAGACACCGAGTGTTTAACATGGGGTGTTAACATTCGTGTTACTCTCTCCAATTGCTTGAGAAATTTAATTGCCAAATAGACAACGGCTCATATATTGTGAGCCGTTGAAATTATTTAAGCCTAGAGTTCACAGATTTCACCTCTCACTATTCCATTAACAATATAGCGATTAGTGATGGACTTTGAAAAGTAATACGTACAAGAACGTAAGAATATTTTTAGAAACCGAAGTTAGAAAAAGAATAAGTTGTATAGAAAAATCCGGCTGAAATTAACAGAAATACACCCGAGATTATTCTAAGTCTTGTAGAATTTTTTTTATTTAACAATAAGTAGAGGGAGGCTGCTCCAGAAATAACAAAGGCAGTCATGCTTATTTCGTTAACGTGATCATAGCCCCACTGAAAATTTTGATAGCTAGATAGGCTGCCGTTAGTAAAAGCTAATGCCATAGGTCCAACTACAAAATATAAAAATAATTTTAAACCTATACTCATAATATTATATACTCTATCTTACCCTTATCCGTAAATATCTGCAAAAAGCGTTTTCCACTGATTGTTTCTCGGGTTGGTTTGCCTGGAATCAGTCTATGGGTAATGACCGACTCATCTCTTTTTAATTTGTAGTCAATTTTAAGTTTTTCTTCTTTCTTGATAAGAAATATCTGGTCAAAATCTTTCAATTCATCGTTCTTTTCCCATAATTTAACCGTGAACTGGTTTTCTGAAACTCCGTTTTCAATGCCATTATAACTGACCGAACTAAAATTTAAGAACTGCTTGCGGCCTTTTTGCTCAAAAGTGAATTCCAGCTTTGTAGTATTGCCGGCTCGGTCAGTAGCAGTGCATGATACCAAATCACAAGAAAACGAAACATTTTCAAGACTATCGCCTACCGGTGAAAACACGAACCTTTCGGCATCAATATCAAAGATTACTGATATTTCTAAGCCGGTCATGTCTATGCCAAATGATAAATCCTGCGTTGTTTCGTTATTTCCAGCTCTATCAACCGAATAATACAAAATGGTGTGCATTCCCTCGTCGACAACTGATATCGGATTGCTGTATATTTCAAAGGGTTGGCCATCGAGAGAGTATTTTGTTTCTAATAGTCCGGAGTTGTCATCAATTGCCGAAAGATCAATTGTTACGTTACCGAAATACCAGCCACTTGAACCGGCTTGGCCGCTAACTGTTGCTTGAGTCTCGGGTGGGATAACATCCAGGGCATTATTACCAGATAAGACTGAACTAGCTGGAACGTTTTGAACTACGTCATTGCCGTAATAATCGACGTTAATATTTGAATCTGGGCTTGAGTTCGAAACATTAAAATTAACGTCTCCCGATTCGCCAATTGGGACATCATTGAATACGGTAGTACTTTCTATTGTTCCATTATTGTTTTGGGATATTAACAAATCAAATGAGCCAGTGGCCAGGCCTTCAGCGATAATATTATAGGTTTCTCCGGTATCAATTGGCAGAAATATGAACTTGTCATGGCCGATAATTTCATAATCTACACCTGGGACACCATATTCAATACCCTCGTTTTCTATCGGACCGGTGTGTCTGTCCTGAGAATCATAAATATGGACTCCGACGGGACTGTGCCAGATAAGAGTTTTGCCGCTAAAGTTGCATTCAGTAGAATCAGTTTTTAAATTACCGGATATAGCTATATCATTATTATCTAAAATACTTAGAATCCCCGCTCTAATATCTTCTTGGCTTGGCATTTCGGCATGAGTCGCCTTTTTTAAGTAAAATTTATTATCGTCAGGAATATTAATGTAATTAGAACTTACCAATGGAACTGTTTTATCACCCGAAGTATAGCCAATGTTGCCTATCGAGATATTGTCTGATTTTAAGCGATAGCCGGCTTGGGTACTTGAACTGCATCCGGCAAAATTATATACATCAATACCGGAAAAATCAGTATTTTCAAGATTCTTTGACCAGAAATCTTCAGCCAAACCCATTATTAGTGAGCTTGAGTTTTGACTGATAAGAAAGTCTTTGGTCTCCGAGTAATTAAACAGGCTATCTGTTCCTGATTTTTGAATATACCCTGAAAATGAATCGAAATATTTTTGATTAGGAAGAATCTCGTGGAGAGCTGGGGAATTTCTAGCTAATTCCTTGAAACGTTCTTCTTCAAGCCAGGGAATGCTAAAATTTTCTCCAACCAAAATAACCTTGCCAGCCTTAGGCGCGCCAAGGTGGGGTGTGCCAATAAAAATTAATTTGTCTATACTATTTTTGCCATAAGTATTTATATAGTCTTTTGTTAGTAATCCTCCCATACTGTGGGCAATAATATTAACTTTAGATGCACCAGTTTGAGATTTTATTTCTTCAATCTTGGTATTGAGTAAGTCCTTTGAACTGTCTAAATTTAAACGCCAATCGTAGGAAAAATAAAAAAGATTTTGATCTAGAACATAATCGGCATCTGTCTCAAGGGCATTTCTTAATCCATTAAAAATATTAACGCCGAAAAAGCGTATATTGCCCAATGTGTTATCGGGAAGTCGTTCAATAGCATTCTTGGCCTCAATTTCTTTTACCGAACTGCCATTGCTATCCAATGATAAATTTTCTCTTAAAAATTCGTCTCCAATATCTCTAGCCATTTCTCCTAAATCTGCCCAGATTAAATCATCTCCATTATACAACTCGCTTCCGGCAATACCGGGAATTATCAAAACTGGCGTTTTGGCTGGCTCATCCGGCCCTTCAAGCCTAAATGCGGGTTCATAACCTGCCGGTTTTTCTTGGAAGCCCTGAACGGGAACATAGCCCCAAAAAGAAACTTGGGGATAAGAGATCAAGTTGCTTAGTTGAGATACATATTCGCCACCCGAACCTACTTGAGTGCGAGAAATGACAAAGAAATACCCAATACCAGCGAAGAGGTTGAGACAAGGAGAAAACTTAAATTCAGTATATGTCGTCTGTTGAGGAAGAATTGGCGGGCCAGCAACCTGACTAGCTGGTAAAGTTACCGAACCAAGAACGGTTGAACTGTTTTTAACCGTCATCACCACATCGTCGATGGGATTTCCTGATTTATACAAACCCGGCTTAACCGTGCAGACTTCTTGGTCAGTTGTTGGAGTATAACTAATGGCCACATAACTAGTCCTGGTAAATCCTCCCATGCCCCAATGTATTTCCGACCACCATTGAAACCAAGAGATAACTGTCTCAAACACAATATCACCGGCGTTAGCTATGTTAGCCGTAGACGAAAATAAAAGAAAAACTGACAGAGAAACAATGAGTAACTTCTTGCGAAACATAATTCACCAGATTGTATTCTAAAGATTTAAATTGTAAATATTGACAAGATAACAACTTCCGTTGTTATAACAAAACCAATCCACTATGATATATCAAAGTGGTCACTTTGATATATCATAGTGATAAATATTAGTCTAACTGGCCCGATTAGAGTAGTTAGAGAGTGCGAGAAATTGCGATCTTGAACTATTTATTTTTAGCTTTATCAAACAAGTTATACAGCAGAAAATGGAGTGGGTATCTTTTCTTAAGACGACCGAATGGATTCATATAGTAATCGTCTATTTCTTTTCTCTTACGATTAAATTTTTCTTCTCGGTCTTTAACTATCTTTTCAAATTTTTCTATAGCCTTTTCATAACCCTTCACTTCATCCTTCAACCATTTATGCACTCTAAAAATAGTATCAGCTCCAACTTTCAAATCAAATATAATATCGTCGTATGATTCTTTTTTTAACAGCTTAGAAGCAATGACAATCCTTCGGCCGACCATAATTCTTTCGCTTTCCGTAAGTAAGTCGCGAAGAAATTTTTTCATGTCATCCCTGCTTTTTAAAGAAGATGTGGCGGTATACAAAGCGTCAAGATATCTAATCTTGTCTTTTTTACTTAGGGTTTTTGGTTTTACTTTCATAAAACACTTTCTTTAATTAAATTATCCGAATTAAATTATCCGCACCTTTCACTATGATATATCATAGTTCTCACTTTGATATATAATAGTGTGTAATAATGTACAACTTATGCAATCCGTGCGAGTGTTTAATTTAATTTTAATATTTAAATAAAAAAGAGGCCGGGGGCCTCTGAGGGAATTACGTCCTATATATCTGCCGAGTTGGGAATGGAAGCTGTATTGTAATCACATTGTCTCGGGAAACTGTCGCCAAGATCAACTGTCCGGCCGCAGCCGCCAGGACAATAGACAAAGTATTCCACCATATCATTCACGCCAACAACTCCGGCATCAACCTCTTCAAGACGGGCAAATACTTTCGGCTCATCAATCTTCTCAAGAACAAAACAACAACCGCATTTGCATTTGAAATCTTTACTCAGCCAATGAGTCCTGATCTTGGTTGGCTTAAATACTGAAAGAACTTTAATTCGGCGGGTTACCAGAATTTGCATCTTTATCCTCCTCTGACCCTCCAAAGATAAATGTAATATTAAACTAAAAATTATTAAACGTCAAGTTTTATTTTTCACAGTTTTTTTAATACACCTTTACCAGACCGCGTTTAAGAACTGCGGAAAAACTTCTCCTAATGAAAATGTAGGACAAAATTAGATAAAAACCGTTAAGAGCAAACCCATACAACAAATTAATATTGTTGCCGCTGCCGGTTTGGATAACAAGACGCATATCTTCAAAAACGTATGTGATTGGTATTAAACGGGCAACGTATTGGCCCCACTCCGGTAGAATTGACATTGGATAGTAAACCGCTGCAAATGGAGCAATCACCCAAACAATCGTCCAGGCAATTGCCTGTATTCTGGTACCGTAGCGCAAGATAATGCCCGTGACAAAAAACCCAAGCGCCCAGCCGGTCATTAGCAAAATACCGGCATATCCTAAAAGCCGCCAACCAAGAATCAGAACCTGGAATTTATACAAAAACAAGGCTAGTACTCCAGCAAAAGCCAAACTGGCAATACTTTTAATAATACCCACCGCTAGAAATCCAATCAGCCACTCTGAAAATTTCAAAGGTGAAACAAATAAATTGACCAGATTACGACTCCATAACTCCTCCAAAAGGTTGCCGGATATTTCATACTGGGCTCGGTAAACAACGGTCCACAGAACAATAGCCGCAACGATCCAATGAAGAATCGGGGTAGGATTTTCGGAAGTAGTGATAAAATAAGTTCCGGTCAAACCCCACAGAAAAAGATCAATCATTGGCCAATAGAAAGCATCGGTCATTTTATCAAGACTGTGAATAGAACTATACAAAGACCTTAGAGTAACCGCGTAAATTCTTCTAATCTTCATGGTATTGAGTTGATGTTATTTTAGCTACCTTTAAAAAATAATCCTGCAGAGTCGGCTTTTCAATACTAATTTCGTCGTAGGTAATTCCCGAAACGGCTAGCCCTTGCAAAAAATCAGCAATTAAAGCTTCCTCAACCTCTACAATGACTCTTCCCCTGTTTGCTTTACAAATCAGACCTTTTATTAAACAGTGTTCCAAAACTTTGTTTTCTTTTTCCGGAAGATATAGCTCAATTTTTGCGGTGTTAATGGATTGAGCAAGTTTACTGGGTGTATCATCAGCAATAATCTTGCCATTATGAATAAAAACGACCCTATCACACACCTCTTCAATTTCGGCCATATTATGAGATGTCAAAATTATTGATATTCCTGATTTTTCTCTTTCTTCAAGAAGAAATTCCCTGATATAGGATGCCACTTCCGGATCCAGTGAAGCGGTCGGCTCGTCTAAAAGTAAAATTTTGGGAGAGTTTATAAGTGCCTTGGCTAAATTAACTCTGGTCAACTGACCGGCTGAAAGATTTGATATTTTTTGGGAAAGAAGTTTTTCTAAACGAAATAGTTCAACCATTTTGTTAATTCTCTGTTTTGGATTTGGAATATCATAAAGATAAGAAATAAATTTGAGACACTCTTTAACAAGGAGGTTATAAGGCAAACTGGTGTAAGTGGAAGAAAAATTAACTTTCTCTAGAATTTCTCCACGATATTTTTTAAAAGATTTGCCAAAATATTCTATAGATCCGTGAGTTTCCGAAAGAATGCCAAGCAACATTTGAATAGTTGTGGTTTTACCCGCTCCATTAACACCTAACAAACCCATTATCTCCCCTTCTCCCAACTCAAAACTAATGTCGTCTACAGCGACAAAACTGCCAAAACGTTTTGTAAGGTGTGACGCTTTTAGAATTGATGGTTTATTGTTATGCTCCATGGCATTTTTTGAATTTTTTTCCGGAATTACACCAACATGGATCATTTCGGCCCAACTCGGGATGTTCATTTGATCTATGAACTGGCTCATTGATAGCTTCCTGATGTTTATGGCTATTTATATCCGGCTTGCCCGCCATAGCTTCAGCGACGGCAGGTCGTCTCTCTTCCATTTTAACTTCTCGTGGTCTTTCCATCAACGAAACTTTAAAAATCAGATTAGCTACCTGACCCTTGATGGAGTTCTGAAGATTTTCAAACATTTTCTGGCCTTCCAGTTTGTATTCTATCAACGGATCGCGCTGGCCGTAAGCTCTTAAACGGACAGAGTCACGAAGATATTCCATCGCCTCAATATGATCCATCCAAAGCTCGTCAATTGTCCGAAGCATAACTATTTTTTCAAGTTTACGCATCATTTCTGGAGTCGTTTCTTTTTCTTTGGCTTCGTAGGCTTTGGTTGCATAGTCAAAAATAAATTCTGATAATTTATGAAAATCTTTTTCATTTGCGACTTCAATTAAGTTTGGATGAATATTGGTGTTTGGACCCAATAATGTCTTAAGAGATTCGGAAATTTCTTCCAAGTTCCAATCAATAGTTTCATCTTCCGGAGCATGCATTGAAACAATTTGGTTTACAATATCCAAAACATAACCCAAAACCGTTTCACGGATATTATCATTAAACAAAACATCCCGACGGAGATGATAAATGGCACTGCGATGCTTGTTCATCACATCATCATATTCCAGGACATATTTGCGAGCATCAAAATTATGACCCTCTATGCGGAATTGGGCTTGTTCAATCGCTCGGGAGATAAATTTATTTTCAATCACATCTTCTTCGCCGACACCAAGAGTTTCCATCAGGTTCTTAAGACGATCGCCGCCAAAGACACGAATAACATCATCTTCGGTTGAAACAAAAAACTGGGAAGAACCAGGATCTCCTTGACGGCCGGATCTACCGCGAAGCTGGTCATCAATACGACGAGCTTCGTGCCTCTCCGTTCCTATTACATGGAGCCCGCCCAACTTTTTGACTTCTTCGGCTTCCAAAAAGTTGGACGGGTTACCGCCAAGAATTATGTCCACACCTCGACCAGCCATATTGGTTGCGACGGTTACTGTACCAAGACGACCAGCTTGAGCGGTTATCTCGGCTTCTCTTTCATGGTTTTTAGCATTTAATAAATTATGCCTGACACCTTCCCTATCAAGAAGTTTTGATAAGAGTTCATTTTTTTCTATTGAAACAGTGCCAATGAGAACCGGCTGGCCTTTTTCGTTTCGCTCTTTAATTTCTTTGGCTAAAGCTTTGAACTTGCCCATTTCTGTTTTATATATTCTATCCGGCAAATCTTGCCTGATTGACGGCTTATTGGTTGGAACAGTTATGACATCTATATTGTAAACCTTGTGTAACTCTTCAGCCGAAGTTCTGGCTGTGCCGGTCATGCCGGAAAGTTTTTTGTATAAACGAAAATAATTCTGGAAAGTTATTGTTGCCAATGTTCTTGATTCTTTCTGGACACTGACCCCTTCTTTAGCTTCAACGGCTTGATGGAGGCCTTCGGACCAGCGCCGGCCTGGCATAAGTCGGCCGGTAAAGTCATCTACAATAATTACCTCGCCGTCTTTGACGACATAATCCTTGTCCCGCTTAAAAAGCACATGGGCCTTAAGGGCTTGTTCTAAGTGGTGGACATGCCGAACACCACCTTCATTATATATGTTGGTAAGGCCGAGCATTTTCTCAACCTTTTCAATGCCACTTTCGGTAATGGAAATAGCTTTTAATTTTTCATCAACATTGTAATCTTCGTTTTCAATCAGACGAGGAACGACTTTGGAAAAAGTTTTGTAAAGTTCGGTTGAATCGGCATCAGGAGCAGAAATAATAAGTGGGGTTCTGGCTTCGTCAATTAAAATAGAATCTACTTCGTCAACTATGGCAAAGTGATGAATCCACGAGTCCTCCTTCGCTAAAGCTCCGAAAGGACTTATTCTTTGGTTCATTTGATCCAAAGAATACGCCATGTTGTCACGAAGATAATCAAAGCCATATTCATTATTAGTGCCATAAGTTATATCGGCAGAATATGCTTCTTTTTTAGTTACCGGCCGTAAAAATTCATAAACAATTTTAAAAGACCCCAAAGTATCTCTTTTTGTGTCTTCTTTTTCTCTTTCACTTTTTAATTTTGAATTGTCATTTTGATTTTTAAATTTTTCATTTTTAATTTCGTGACGATGCTCTGCATCGTAAATATAACTCCCATCATGGTTTATACAACCAACACTTAAACCAAGAGCATTATATATCTGCCCCATCCAAGCCGTGTCACGTCTAACCAAAAAGTCATTAACCGAAACTATGTGAACACCCTTGCCGGTTAAAGCATTTAAATAAGCCGGCAGAGTGGCAACCAATGTCTTACCTTCTCCGGTTCTCATCTCTGCTATCTTGCCCTGGTGGAGAACGATTCCACCCATTAACTGAACATCAAAATGCCTCTGGCCGAGAGTTCTATTGGACGCTTCGCGAACGGCCGCAAATGCTTCGGGCAATATATCGTCCAAAGTAAACGGCTCATCGGATGAGCCGTTTAATTTTCCTTTAAATTCTGCTGTTTTTGCCTTAAGCTCATCAGCCGAAAGCTCCTCATAATCCTTCTCGAGTTCATTTATTTGCGCAACAATAGATTCAAGCGATTTAATATACCTTTCATTTGCATCACCGAAGATTTTATTTAGAAAACTCATGTCGCCTTATTTTAACACCGTTATTAGTATAAATAAATAGCCCCCATTGCGGGGTATATTTATTTCTTGGGCTTGCGAGAGAGGTCTTTTTTCTTGTTTTTTAATTTTTTTATCCGGCTTTGAAGTTCGTTTTTCACGTCAACAATAGCATTGCGTAAATCCTCATGCTGACAGGTAGCCCGCAGTAATTTGCCACCAACTTTTAAATTAACTTCGGCATAATATATCCTGCCGGAACGATGGTGCTTTGACGGCAAACCAATCTCAACTCTGGCTTCAAGCGGAGCTTGCCCTGAGCTTGCCGAAGGGCCAAAAAGTTTTTCCAGTCCACCAATTTTATCCTCAACAAAAACTTTCAATGGTTCATCAAGTTTTATGTTTTTACCAGATAAAATTATTTTCATATAAAGCCATCCTACTAAATCTTTTTAAAATTGTAAATTATAAAATTAATTGAAAATTTTAAATTAAAAATTATTTTGAGTTATGAACAAAAATTATTTCTTTTAAGAAATAATTGTTCTAAATTTAAGATAATGGATAGTAATGGAATTCAAAACGGCAAGCCGAAATATAAATTTTTATTTGTCTCATGGGAATCACTTTCTGGTGATTTGGCTTGGAAAATAAAAAACGAAGGCCACGAAGTTAAATGTTATATCAAAAACACAACTGACGAATATGACGGGATATTAGAAAAAGTTCCCGAGTGGAGATCGTTGGTTGATTGGGCAGATGTAGTTGTTTTTGATGATGTTGGTTTCGGTGAAGAAGCAGACAAACTTCGCAAGACTGGCAAAGCTGTTATCGGTGGCAGTATTTATACTGATAAACTTGAAGAAGACCGTGAATTCGGCCAATCAGAAATGAAAAGATTGGGTTTACTTACCCTCCCCTCTTGGAATTTTTCCAATTATGATGAAGCCCTGGAATTTATTAAAAATAATCCCGGAAGATATGTTTACAAGCCATCTGGACTTTCAGCCGGTGACTCAAGAGGACTGCTTTTTTTCGGCAAAGAAGAAGACGGGCGAGATCTTTACGAAATCCTCTCCCAAAACAGAAAAGTTCTTGAGAAAAAAATCAAACAATTCCAACTCCAAAAACATGTCGCTGGAGTAGAGGTCGGCGCCTCGGCTTTTTTCAACGGAGAAAAATTCATCACCCCAGTTTTAATCGCTTTTGAACACAAGCGCCTATTTCCTGGAGAACTGGGTGAAATGACGGGCGAGATGGGTACCTCTATGTTCTGGTCGGAATCAAGTAAATTATTCAGAGATACAACCGGCCGAATGGAGGAAGACCTTCGTAAATCCGGCTATGTAGGTTACATAGACATTAACTGCATTGTTAACGGCCGAGGTATTTATCCGCTGGAGTTTACAACCAGATTCGGCTATCCAACTATCTCAATCCAGCAAGAGGGTGTGTTATCTGAATGGGGTGACTTTTTTTACAACATTGCCAACAAAAAAGATTATCAATTAAGAACTAAAAAGGGTTTTCAGGTCGGCGTGGTTTGTGTCGTTCCGCCATTCCCCTATGACGAGAAACGCACCATTGAAATTTATAAAGACTTATCTATACTTTTCAAAAAACCGAGTCTTGAAGGAATACACCTTGGTGATGTAAAAATTACCGACAACGCCTGGCGAATCGCCGGCCACAGCTCTTATGTCTTGGTCGTTACCGGTTCCGGCTCAACAATGGAAGAAGCCCGCAAACAAGCTTATTCAAGAATAGACAACATTATGCTGATTAATATGTTCTACCGAACCGATATTGGAGCGGCCTGGGGCGAGGATAGCGACAAACTCATGACTTGGGGCTATATATAAAACTTTTTCGTGAGTCGGGCTTTATTAAGAATCAAAGCCAGCGACTCACCCTAAAGGGCTTGCCTTATTTCTGCGTTAAAAGCTATGTTTGATTCTCGGCGTAGCTATAAGTACGCCTCCAATCAATCCTCGCTTTTGCCTTGAACTAAGGCAAATGCTAAAAGTTTTTAAAAAAATTATGGAAAAACCAATTACCAATCGGCCGAGACTAAGAAACATAGAGGATACGCTTGTTCTTCTTGAATCAGAAGAAGGGCCCGATGGAGAAAAAATAAACTGGAAGGATCTATATGAAAAAGTTGGTCCGTGGGAATCAGGATTAGAGTTAGCTGATAAAGTTCGGGAAGTAGTCCGAGGTTATTTAGTTTCAAAATTTCCAGAAATAAAAGAAAGAATCCCCTCAATTAATGCACTGCCCGACAAAGAAGTGCTTGATGCTTTATCTAATAGTTGGTTTGAGGGACTAGAAGAAAAAGTAAAAGGTAAAAGAAGCGAAGTTCTCTTATCTGTGTTAACACATATTCTAAGAAGAATTGAAAAAAGGATCTATACAAAAATAATTGAAAATTCCAGTGACGATGACCTTGAAAAATTAGGGTTAAGTTCAAACTTACGCACTCTCGTAACTACCACACTCGAAGCCTCAGTTAAATCTGACCCTTTATATATCCGCTATTTAGCCTACGCCCAATTATCTCCAAAACCACCAGAAGATGCCAACCCTTCTGCTCCTATTGGTCAAGATGGCAAACCTCACACTTGGGCTGAACTATTTCCTCATGAAACACAATTTATTTCTAAAAAATTAAAAAACCTACTTAAAAGTAAAGAAAAATGGCAAGATGTTGAAGGCGCAGGAGAATTTATAAAATACATTGAACTCTTAGCAGATTACTTTTCAGAAAAAGATGTTAATAAGGCACGAGAGATGAAAGACGAAATAGAAATGGCATATGCCGACTCCATCACCGGAGGATTCCCTGTAATCATATCCCCTCCCACCGGATCATATTACAAAGAACCCTACCTTGACCCAGAGTTAAGAGTATCCTTAAGAACTCCTGAATCAAGAGCTCAAGAACAAAATTTCATTGCCCTTCAAAACGTAATAGCAGATGAACTAGGAACTCTTGGAGTCAGTCAATTTGCAGATGATATGCGCCAAAAACCAATAGCCAGTGTAGTTTCAATTGGGGCTTACGGGGCTAATTTAACTTTTACAGCCGCGGCTGAAACTGAAAAAGATATTACCTTGTTTTTGGATGAACAGATAAGGCGTTACGACAAGAATTTAAAAGACTTCCTGCCAATGATAGAAATTTCCGATAACGCTTTTGGAGATACACCAGTCGAACGAATAGAAGAAATGTCACGAGAAGATACAATTTTTCATGAACTATCTCATTCGATTTGGACACTAGATAAGGAAGCACAGAAAAGATTAGGTATAAAATCCGAGACTATTATCGGTGAAATAGCCGCTGAAACAATTTCTCGAGGATTAGCAAAAGAGCTTATAGAAAAAGGTAAAATCAATTACACCCAAGAACAATATATAGCCGTAACAATAGCCATACCTCTCCAGGTTATAAAAGGACGCGATCCCAATAATGAATATTTTAAAGCGGCGGTTTATGTATTAAACGGTATGTTTGAACAGGGATTAATTGAGTTTAGCGGAACTAAAATTAGAGTAAAGAAAATAGATGAGATTTTTGATTACTTACAAGATAACGCTAAAAAAATAATAGCTCTTTACGAAGACTCTGAAATGAATGGGGAGAAAGCCAATAAATGGGTAAAAGAGAACACAACGGCCGGAAAAAAGTTACAAGAATTAATAGATTTTATTAAGAAATAATAACACAAAACCAGACTGAAATTTAAAAATTTTGTCAAGGTTGGCAGGTGTTTTAGAGTATGGTTAACTGGCTAACAGGTTATGATCAAACACTCCCATGCAACTCCTTAATTATGCCTATAAACAAAAAAATAACTGGACATGCGGCCCAGCAATGGCTAGAGTTGTTCTTAGTTATTATGGCGCTAGAACAACGGTTCCCCTTTTAATAAAAAAACTTCGTACCACCCGGTCTGGAACCGGAAATCGCCAGATATTAAAACTATTTAAACGAAATAACCTCAAGTTCTCTGTCAAAACAAATTCTTCATTATCCGATATTAAAAAATATATAATAAGCCACTGGATTATTGTGGCTTATTATATACCCCTCCATAAAGAATATCACTATTCGATTGTTAAGAGCATAAATTCAAAAAGAATATATTTTCACGATACGTGGTTTGGTTCAAATCACAGTTATACCCTAAACTACTTCGAAAATAATTGGAAAGACGATGAGGCGACAAAATGGATGCTGGCTATAAAGAAGTAATTGAAAATGTATCCGTTTTTCTCTCTATCACTGCTCCGAATTGAGTTTTTTGTTTTAATTCCCATTCATATTCATTGCCTTGCATATCCAACTCCTTGTAACCAGAATTTTTAATCCACCCCAAATCCTCAAGCCAAAGAATGGTTCCCAAATCCTTTATTGAATAATCGTGTATACCTATTACGCCAGCAAATCTTCCGGGACGGTTAACAACTTCATAACCAGCATTAAAACCTACTGGCTTACCGTCTGCTACCAAAACTCTAGCCGTTGTAAAACCACGAAAATTATTTTTGATAAGAAGGCGATACCTTAAATCATAAACATCCTCTTTTTGCTTTTTGCTAACCTCTTTGAACCAATCGTCAACTATTTTAAGAAGATTTTCTTTTGACAAATCTGAAGTTTTAACAACATCAAGTTTGTGTTCCCGATAAAATTTATTTTTAGCATTTCTTGTTTCCTTGAAATGGCCGCCGGGTAAAGCTGGGTTATATTTTGCCATATCCAACACTGGCCAGAAAAGATGGTAATACGGATCATTTAATTTAAGCGACTGATTTTTTTTGAGTTCAGGGTAAATTTTATCTGAAACGTCATCACACCAAACTTCTTTTATTTTCTCGTCCTTAAACACTCCAACAGCAAATTCACCTATCCTATCCGCCATGTCAGATTCTTGAGAAAGAGGATCAGACCAAATCCGCCATTTATCAGAATCGCGGTGAGTTAATAATCCTGTACCGTCATCAAATTCAACAAATACCGGTTCGGCCTCCACTTCAATTATTGAATCTGAATACCAATCTAAATTATGATCGGAGGTGTGGCCATACTTGCTAATACATCTTTGTATTCTTTCACGCTCCGCTTCTATGTTTTCGTAAAAGTTCATTATTTACTTGGGTTAACTAGGAAGCAATCCTTTTTCGAGCACGACATAAATTCTTGCTAGAATTTTGTCTTTTACTCCCGCCAGTCGCGGTCCGTAAATCCCTCAAAAGGTTTGCTTCCTAGTTACCCGTAATTAACAATCGGGAATTATCGCACTATATCTGCTCCCGTTTTATAGTAATTTAGTTCCAAGTCATTAATTACAAATATGGCGTTCCAGTCTCGGCCGGAGTCGTCCCATTGCTTGGGAGTAATGTTCATCCAATGCTTAGTTCCGTCTGGCCAAACAGCGTAAACCTCTTCGCCATCAACATATCTAACATAATTAGCAGTAATGTAGGAGTGAAAAACTTCCGGCTCAAGCTCTATTGCTTTTGTTGGATCTAAATGTCCGTAGAGAGAAATAATTCCCGGATTTAAATATCTCTTATACTTACCCCAAATAACATATATTTCTGACTCCCCTCTTCTTTTGATTAATGAGCCATCTTTGACAACCGAAGCCACAGCTTCTTCAGTTGAAACAACCTTAGTATCAATCCTAACCGATAAACCAGACTCCGATTCTCCAAAACCATCAATTTTTGTGCCATTAGTTGCCATAACAATAACTTTATTTGGAACTTTTTCTGAACTTATTACAAAGGCAGAGCCGTTACCGCTGTTTAGTTTCAATTTATTAAACTCAACCGAACCATCATTATAAATTACCAGATAGAAAACAGGAAAAATACCGCCGGTTTCTCCAAGAGCTGACAACTTTAAGCTTTTGGACAAGTCCCCCTGAAAACTGCTCATATCAAACTCCCACCAGGACGGTTGCCATGGTTTAAGAAAACGAAAAACCGAAATTTCAGTCAATCCGCCAGAAAGGTTCACTTGCTGTTGCGGAACAACACGAATGTGCCTAAGATCTTGATTTAAGTAACCCAGCCGGTTGTTTATACTGGTGTTGTTTAAATAAATCGCCGCCATCCAGTAACCGAAGATATCTTCAAATTTTTCACTATAACCTTTTAATCTTAAATATTCATTTATAGAAGGGATGCCGACAGTTGAACCATCACTTCTAAGAGTTTCGCTTAAAATAACCGACCCATATTGTTCAGCAAGATACTGGCCAAAAGCGTTCACAATAGCATAATCATCAAAAACATTAGGCCATTCTGTTATACTGTCAGATGGGTTTTTCAAGAATACATCAAAACGGTTTTCAAGATTTGAGCCGGAATAGGGATTATTATAGCCGACGACGGACACAGAATACTCGGCTCTTAATTCATTAAGCCAGACTTCTTCGGCAACTTTTTTTAAAAGATCTTTTTGATTAAAAGATATGAGGTGATGGAACTCATGAGCTAAAAAAACTTTGGCCAAATCAAGATCTGAAACAAAAGCTTCCGCGCTCAAAGAAATCATCTCCCGCTCATTTGAGTCATTAGCTATTTGTTTTGAATAGCCATGGACTGTGTCAAAATAACCGCCATTACTTTTTTTTAAATCTTCAAGAAGAATTGTAATTTTAGAATCGCCGTCAATGCCAGGATTCGGCTCCGAACCCCAAAGGGCTGTCTCTTTAGGATAAATATTGGTTTCAAATTCTTTGGCCAGTCCCAGCATATTATTCATCAGTTTTTGCTGACTGGTAAAGCTAATTTTGCCCCAATAGCTGTCTTCTATATAAAAATACATCTTATCACTAACCTGCCTCAAAGTAGTTTCAAGCTGTGTCCGACTATATTTATCAAATTCCTTGTTTACAAAAAATATCTTCTGCTGGCCAAGAGTGTCGGCTGAAGCAAAACTTGCCAAAACAAAAAAGCTGACAAAAATCAGCATAAAAAATAAATTTACAAACTTTTTGGAGATTAGCATTTAAGAAAATTATACCATTTAGGTTTCAAAATTAAAAATCCAGCCTTGGCTGGATTCTGACAAAAAATTACTTGGCGAAAGGAAGACAGACTCTTCGCCTGAAATCCTGGAACTTAAGATGAAACGTTCTGCGCTTTGGCGGAAGAACGGAAAGATCGGCTTTGAGAGAAACGCCGATACAAATCATGTCCTGATACTCCGCGTATATGGCTTCCATTTCTCTTTTTCTTCTCACTACCATCTCTTCATCAGTTTCCTCTGGAAAAAGTTTGTCCAAAACTCCTGTCTCAACAATAAGAACAAAAATAATCAAGGCGACGTTTAATGCAACAAAACAAACCCACAGTGAAACAAATTCAGACAGAATAAATTTCCAAACCAGCAGTGAAACGACAAAAAGAATAATCTGAACAAGCGGTATTGACATAAGAAAGAGTGGATTCCTTTCTTTACCCGACACATCTTTTGTAAATACAGAGGTACGTTTGTCGGGGACAATTTCCCACTCCCCCAGTTCATAAGAGAATGGATGAAACATTGCGCCATACTTAATCTTTCTCGCGCCAACCAACATGAAAATAAGAATTTGACCTAGAAGCAGAAGACTTCTAATCAGAGCATAAGTAGTGACCACAAGCGGCTGAATAGTATACGCCAACATTCTCCGTTTTCGGAATTGGCACTGATTCTTGGGTTTTGATTCATACCAGAAATTCACCCACCACTTTTCCCAAGCCGACGGTTCTTTGGCAAAATGACCCTCTGGAACCGTAACATCTGCGTAACCGGACTCCAATTGACCCGAAGTAAGATTGTTAAACTCCATGCTTTCAATAACATAATCAAAAGAATAACTAGAAGTCTTTCCAATGTGCTCCCCCAGCTTGTTTTGATTTAGTTTTCGTTTTTTGTGATATTCGCACCAGACCAATTGGCCAAAGATTCGTAGCTCACCAGAACTCCTGAATTCAAGATATTCCATGGCCTGATCAAGCGGGACAACCTTGTGGTCAACAACCTCATAAACAACCGTGCCGTCGGAATCTTTTTCTTCCCTTGGTTTTGTAATAATCAACGCGAGAAACGGATCTGTAATTCCCTTTTCCTTCAAGTAATCTAGATCAACCCTATCTACGCACCACCGAACAGCCGCAACCGGACCAGGTAAATTAGTATTTTCAAAGAACAGTCTGACCATTGGCCTTCCTTTCTCTATCCGCTGCGTAGAGTAAATATATACTAGCACTTTATTTAAATTAGTCAATACCGCCTAAAGATTCGAGTTTTGTGGCTAAGGCGTATTAATTCATCAACTAAATTTGAACCTATGAATCCGGCTCCACCTGTTAGAGATTTCTTATGCTTTTGCGTTTTTTAACTATTATCTCTTTATTATGCTTAGAGACATCTTCCATTAATAACCCTTGGGATTTGATAAGTGTTTCATTATAGCTTCTAACCGCTTTCAAAACAACAATGCCATCCTTCAAAATCTTCAGATGTTCTTTGTCCAGTTTTCTCTTTTTAGCTGCATCTTTTTCTAAAGTCTCAGCAAAAGCAATAAAGGCGTTCATGTCCTTCGGGAAACAATAACCTCCGGCCCCGCAATAATCGCCATGGCTTACATTAAGCCACGAGGGACCGATGCGCAAATCAGCGCTGATTAATTCCCTGATATTGTCGTAATCAATGGCCACCCCTTGAACCCTACTCATTGTGTGGCATAAATCAGCCAAAATATTTCCATAGACAACCTTAAGATAACCGAAGACATTAGAGGCGTATTTGCCAAACTCGGCCTCGGTGGAGTTAATTGATTTTTTGGAGTAATCAGAAGTCCAAGGTCGGATAAAATGCTTCTTGGGAAGAAGATTTAGAACTTCAACGGCGTCACTGACACTTTTGTTGGTATAACCGACTATCTGACGATCTGGCGAAAGAAAATCTTCCCAAGCTTGAGATTCAGTCAAAAATTCTGGATTAAATATTAATCTCTTCTTGGGATGCTTTTTTTGCAATCTCTCAACCGTACCGGGGGTAATTGTTGATTTGACAACAACAATCTTACCATCTCTGACCGAAGCTACCGCTGACTCAACTATGGACGTATTACAACTGCCATCAGCATTAGGCGGAGTCGGCACAGAAACAAAAACAATATCGGCCTTATTAACATCATCGGCATATCCTTTTCTGGTATCAACGTCGTAACAAAAAAGATCCAGGCCTCTTTTGTAGCCGTTCATTTCTTCAAACCACTTTCTTATCGGTTCGCCAACCATGCCCAGACCGATTATTCCAATTTTTATTTTATTATTTAGTATGGTAAAAATATATCAAGTTGAGATAATTTTTTCAATTGACTAAGAAATGATTTCGGGTTATTATTAAAAGATAAGGATGAAACGATTTTTACTATTTTTACTGGACGTCGGGGCTCTTTATCTGGCGCTTCTTATTACTTTGTTTGTCAGATACAAGGATAATTTTGGTTATAATTACGACCTTCACTTAATCCCGTTTACTTTAATATTCTCGCTATGGCTGATAATTTTTTATATCACTAATCTATACGATACCAACATCCTAAGGAATAATATATATTTTTACTCCACCCTTTTTAGGTCTATTACTGCGGCTTCGGTCATATCAATCATATTCTTTTATCTAATACCCTACTTTGACATTGCTCCCAAGACCAACCTTTTTATTTTTATTTTAATCTCTTTGGGCTTAGTCATATCTCTTAGAAGTATATTCAACAACATCAACGAGAAAAAATTCAAAAAACCCCTGCTTATTGTCGGAGTTAATCCTCAATCTCTGGAGCTGGCTAAATTTATAGAAGAAAACCCTCAAGTCGGCTACGAGCTCAAATATATCCTTGACCTGACCAAAGAAGAAGTACGTAACATTAACGAAATTATAAAAAAAGAAAGAATCAACACCATTGTTATCGCCCCGGAAACCTATCAGGTTCCAGAAATTATAAATATGTTTTACAAAACCTTAGAAAACAAGGTTACCTTCCGCAACCTCTCTTCGTTTTACGAGCAAGTTACTAACCGAGTACCACTTGGAGCAATAAACCAAATCTGGTTCTTGGAAAATTTAAGCGAAGGCGGTAAAAAAACTTATGAGGAATTAAAAAGATTTTCCGATCTTATCTTCGCCTCTATTTTGGGAATAATTATTTTACTATTCATTCCGATAATAGCCGGATTGATCAAGTTGAGTTCAAGGGGTCCAGTATTTTACCGTCAAAAAAGGGTTGGTCAAAACGGCCAGACTTTTGAAATAATTAAATTTAGGACCATGCGAGCTGATGCTGAAAAAGAAACCGGGGCTGTTTGGGCACAAGAAAACGACCCCAGAGTAACTAAGCTTGGTAAATTATTAAGAAAAACAAGGGTTGACGAACTTCCCCAGATTTGGAATATTTTAAAAGGAGAAATGTCGTTTGTCGGACCAAGAGCTGAAAGACCGGAATTCCACGAAAAATTAAAAGAAGCCATTCCGTTTTATGAAGAACGCTATATCATTAAACCAGGATTAACGGGCTGGGCTCAAATCGGTTATCGATATGGTTCATCAGTTAACGATGCCGCCGAAAAACTCCAATACGACCTTTACTATATTAAAAACCGATCCCTGGTCCTTGACCTGGGAATAATTCTCAAAACCCTTAACATCGCTCTCCGCCAAGCTGGGAGATAACTAAAACCTTAAGCGCCAAGGCAGTTTAATGGATTCCCAGATTATTTTGCCCGACATTTTTGATTGACCCTCGCGGCGCTCGGAGAAAGTTATCGGAAATTCCACTATTTTTGCTCCGGATTTAGATAATTTGTATTTAAACTCCACCAAAAAAGCATAACCGTCTGACTTGATTCCGTTTAAATTAATCTTCTGAATGGCCTCTTTCCTGTAAGCATTAAAACCGGTGGTAAAGTCGCTAATATTTGTTTGCAAAATTAACCTAACGTAAAAATTAGCCACTTTGCTCAAAATTCTCCTATGCAACTTCCAGTTTTCAATTTTACCACCAGAAACATAACGAGAACCAATTACCACATCTCCATCAACTAAATTATCAAGTAAACTAGGTATTGCCTTATAATCATGCGAGAAATCGGCATCCATGGTTACAACACATTTAAAGTCATGTCCTAAAACCCACTTGAAACCATCTATGCAAGCATTGCCATAACCTAAATTTTTCTGACGTGTGAGTAGAAAAAGATTTGGGTATTGAGTTTTGATTGAATTTAAGTATCCTTCTGTGCCATCGTTTGAGTTATCATCAACAACTAAAACAGAAATGTCCGGCATTGATTTAAAAATTGCCGGAATTAAATTCTGAAGATTACCCACTTCGTTAAGCGTAGGAATCAGAACGATACTTTGAGAATAATCGGTCATAAGCAAATAAGGATATCCCCAAATAAAAAGGTATCCAGTAAATCCCAACATTGGCCCAATAATTGTGGCCGAAATAATTCCAAATCGGCAAAAAGACCGTAATTGAATCAGCCAAAAACATAACCATCGCCCACCGATGCTTCATTATAAAAGGAATCGCGGCCAAAGATATAAGCGTGGTTGCCGGCAATAAATATTTAGAAAAAGAAAAAGTCATCAAACTCAATAGTAAAAAGTTGAGAAAAATTGAATATATAAACACATTTCGGTATTTAAAATCTTTTCTTTTCCATAACACCCAAATCCCAACCAAAATCAAAAACGGTGAAACCATTATCTTCCGATAAGCCAAGAGTAAATTGGCCACAATCCTCAAGGGACCCTTAACACCAATAGTAAAACTTTCAACTAACGGCGGCGGATTGCCCGGGTCAAAATTGCCTTGATATGAGTTAATGGCGGCGTTATTAATCGGATGGCCGACTTGACTGTAACTAATGACAAGATACAAGAGACCAAAAGACAAGCCAATTATTAAAAAAGTGATATTTTTTTTACTCTTAATATTGCCGATAAACAACGGAAACAATGTCAACGCGAATGGCTTAACTATTCCGCCGTAAGCCCAAGCCAGAGGCGTCCAAACTTTCTTGTTGATACTGGCATAAATAATAAGCAGGATAAAAAACAACAATGCCCCTTCTTGAAAACCTCTCATTAAAGTTGTGTACGGATAAGGTGTAAGCAAAAAAATTATCAAACCATAGACGCCGGCTTGTTTACTTTTAAACATATCGCTGGGAATAAGGTAAGCAAGAGGCAAAGACAACAAGACCAAAATCATTGAAGTGTAAATAATGGAAAGGTGGCTACCGGTCAGCCAGAAAAACGGAACAGCCAAAATAGAAAGCCCCATGAAACCATAATATGACTTGAAATCAACCACGCCTTTGGCTAGCTTTTCCGTAAAACCTTCATAGTGAAAGCCGTCATCAGCCATTATGGGTGTCCCGACAATAAAAAGATAAAAAGCCATTACCGTCATGGCTATTAAAAGCAAGATTTTGTGCTCTTTGGTCATTGTGTAATTATTTTAATTTTCTAACCAAATATGCAAAAGAAATCATGTGGCTAACCGTAAACCATATTGTAACCATTATCACCGCTCCCCACAAGCCATAATTTTTGATAAGCCACAAACCCAAAGGTATACCTGCCCCTAAAATAATAAAATTAATCAGGATAGATGTCTTGACTTTGTTGATCGCCCGCCACATTGGACCAAGACCGACGCCGATTCCATACAAAGCTCCGTAAGCCAACAGACCGAAAACGTAACTGACACTGGGCACAAAACTTTCGCCATACAAAATTTTGAAAGCCAGAGGAGAAATTATAACAGCAGCCAGAGTAAGAATTGTGGAAATAGCCAAACCAAAAAGAGAAACTTTCATGAATTTTTTTTTCAATTTTGCCGGATCTTCAATCTGAATTTTTGGAAACTGCATATTTAAAAGTACCGATACCGGGCCCAATAAACTTAAAACCAAATTAAGATAGCCAAAAGCAAGCTTAAAAAAAGAAACTTCGGCCGACGAAACATAAATTCCCGTCAGCACCACCGGCAAAGCCATAAACAAGTTGCCCATATTGCGGTCTACGGCCACCCACAAACTAAAGCCAAAATATTTTTTCAAAGAAACAGGCCAAATATTTTTAAATAAATCTCTTAGTGAGGGAAAAATGCCATAAGCCCGATTAAGCCAAGCCCAAACAAACAAGGAAAAAATAAATATTGAAACAGCGCCGACTAGATGACCGCTGACGCCGCCCAAAACGCCTAAACCAAAAAATACAAAAATAAAAGCTAAGCCGGAACGCAAAAATTGGTCGCCGAAGATAATCAAAGACAAAGGTTTTATCCTGCCGGCCACTTGCAAGGCAAGCTGAACAATCGCATTGAAAGAAGTTGAGAAAAAAACAGCCAAAAGAATTATCCCAGCATACCAGCCAATCATTGAGTCACCATAAAAATGATTGGCCAGTGAAGGAGTAAAAAAGAAAATTAACAGGGTAACTATCCCGGCATAAAAAGTAATTTTTAACAAAAAAGCTAAAACATCACGCAGTTCATCTTTGTCATTCTTGGCATAAGCCGAACTGACTAAGGTTGACACTGCATCCTGCATCCCCGCTCCCAAAAGCAAACCAACCAAAGCGGCTAAGCCAATGGACAAGCTGTAAATACCAAAAAGCTCCGGTTGCAAAAGCCGGGCAATCAGTATTCCAAAAACTGCCTGAACTAATGTTCCCCCAAAACTCCCTATCTGTAAGGTCGCCACGTTTCTGACAAACAAGCTCTGACGAAAAAACTCAAGCTTATTTTTTAAACTCAAAATCACTAATAAATGATACAATATTTGGCCGAATTAAAAAACCGCCAATAACGGCGATTTTATCTTTTTATGCTGGATCCAGCAAGAATTTAATCTCCTCTTCCGAATGAACATGAAGTTCAAAGTTATTAACCCACCCATAAGCTGTGAATTACGAAACTCCCTTTTTCTCTAATTCCTTATCAAACTAAAATCAGCTCACTTCGGTGAGTTGTTTTTATTTTCTCAAATTGTTACACATTGAAACGCTTTCTAACTACT
>Ga0209541_10003389_pt1 | contig 29346 bp, 33 predicted proteins | sample RifCSPlowO2_01_FD_184027 | JGI IMG/M metagenome (GOLD analysis project Ga0209541, IMG submission 184027) | Groundwater microbial communities from Rifle, Colorado - Rifle CSP2_plank lowO2_0.1 (SPAdes) (version 2) | ecosystem: Environmental > Aquatic > Deep subsurface > Groundwater | place... | reverse complement strand
AGTTCTTCTACCTTGCCACTCCAAATGTCAACACCAAAGTGTTTGCCGTCCTCTTTCTTGTGTTTGTTCTTTAATGTAACAATTGTGTCAATTGCATCCATACCTGCGTTTTCTGCCAAAGTACGTGGAATTGATTCTAATGCCTCTGCAAATCCTTGTATTGCTAATTGCTCGCGTCCGCCAATTTCAACAGCATATGCATTAAGCTCTTTGCTTAATTCCATTTCTACACTGCCGCCACCAACAACAAATTGACCATCGATCAAAGCACTTGAAACTGCACCGCGTGCATCTACAATTGCGCGTTCAACTTCGCTTACTACGTGGTCTGTTCCACCGCGAACCAGGATTGTAACGCTTCTTGGATCTTTGCATTGGCGTACAAATGTCATTGCCTCGCCACCTACTCTTTTTTCTTCTACTAATCCTGCAAACCCTAAATCCTCTTTCTTAAGGTCTTCTAGGCTGCTTGCAACTGCTGCACCTGTTGCTCGTGAGAGTTTTTCCATGTCGCTCTTTTTTACCCTGCGTACAGCTGCAATTCCTTTCTTTGCCAAATAGTGTTGTGCTAAATCATCAATGCCTTTTTGGCAGAATACTACGTTTGCGCCGCTTGCCGAAATTTTGTCAACCATTTCTCTTAGCATTTTTTCTTCTTGCTTCAGGAATGTTTCCATTTGATCCGGAGATGTTATTTCTATCTTAGCATCTATTTCTGTTTTTTCTATTTCCAATGCAGCATCAAGTAATGCAATTTTTGCATCCTTTATTGTTTTTGGCATTCCAGTATGTACTACCTCTTTGTCAACTAAAACGCCTTCAATAAGCTCAGTACCCATTACATCTCCGCCAGCTTTTTTCTCTAGTTTTATAAAATCTTGGTCTATTACTATTTTTCCGTCTTTATTCTCTGCAACTTGTTTTACTGCATGAACAAGTAGCTTCGCTATTTTTGTTTTCTCCTCTGAAGTACCAATGCCCTTTGAGCCCATTGCAACTATCTACTTTTTCAGCTAGTTTGTTAAGCATTTCTTCTGCTTTTTTGCCTGCTAATTCGTAACCTTTGACAATCGTAGTAGGGTGAATGTTGTTGTCTAACATCTCGCCAGCTTTTTTAAGTAAATTTCCAGCAATAACTACGCTTGTAGTTGTCCCATCGCCAACTTCTTTATCCTGTGTTTTTGCTATTTCAACCATTAGTTTTGCTGCAGGATGATCAACATTCATTTCTTCCAAGATTGTTGCACCATCGTTTGTAATTACAATATCTCCTAAGTCGCTTACTAACATCTTATCCATACCCTTTGGACCTAATGTAGTTTTTACTATATTTGCAACAGCATAGCCTATTGCGATATTAACACGCATTGCATCTCTGCCCAAAACGCGCTGTGCGCCTTCTGGTAATACATATACTTGTTCTCCACTAACTTGTCTACCCATAAATCCACCTCGATTTTTTTAAAATCGAGAACTTTTGAACATTGTTCAAATAGTCCTCAAAATTGTCTCAATTTTTTAGAATAATTATACTACGCTTATTAAATCAACTAAAAGTCGTATTTTTATATATAGACTAAAGTTTAAAAATGTTACTAGGTAACATTTTTCCCCAGTTTTAACCAGCCATAGCTATTTTGGGACCTGCTAGTTTAATTGCCGCATAAACATCCTTTCCTTTAGCCATCTCCTTAGCAACTGTTTTTAGTAGTTCTAGGCTTTGTGCTGGTGTTAATCCTTTTTGAACTTCTTGTAGTTTGCTTAATGCTTGACCGTAATTTTTATCAAATGCAGCAAGGCATCTATTTACAATATCTATTAATTCAGGATTAGCATTTTCTAGTTTTTCGATATATCTTGTAACCTTTGCAAGTGTTTCAGGTTTATCTCTAACACTTTTGCTCATTAAGATTCGCATAGAGGCAAATGCGAGATTAAGATTGAAATAAGAGTTAGTACTCGCAGTTGCAACTGCGTTTTCTATTCTTTCGGCTTGCGATCTATGTACTAATGTATCACTTGTTATAGGTCCTATCTTTCTGTTAAGGCGCGGAATAATCTTTTCTTTATACTCTTTTTCTTGCGGCTCTTCGTTCATTGCAATTTCTTCAAGATCTTCTTTAGTGAATGGTTTTTCAGGATATTTTCCACCTTCTATACCATGAACAAGCATTGTCGGGTCAATTCTAAATACCCCCCTCACTCCATTGAATTTTATTCCAACATTTGTGTGATTAGATATTGGAACTAAACTAATTTGCATGCCAAGATTATGTGCTTTGTTTATTGCATCAATACCTTGGGCTATTAAAAAAGCAGTTTCATCGCAATCACCAAAAGTGCTAAACGTGTCTAAAGCACCAGGCATTTTATACATTCTTCCGCTTAGTATATCTGATAGCATTAATCCGAACCTTTCACCCATGATGTCGCTTGTTTTTAGAGGTGGACCTGATGCAACTTCTATTTTTCCTTTTATTTCTTCTCGGTTCTCAACCCGCGTATATCTGACATTAAGTAGTCCACTATATCTAAATAAATAATAAGAAAGCTGTACTGCGCAGAACTGTTTTCCTAACTCTTCTTTATTTGTTCCCGATTTTGCTAGTTTTTCATCAGTAAGCTTATTAACTTTCAAAAATTCTTCAAATTCTGCTTTGTGTGTTTCATAAAATTGTCCCCAGTATTTATCAAACAATGAACCAAATAATTCTGTAAACGGTATAATCTCTTTCATTGGAATTTCCCCCTCCTTTGCCATAGCTAATTTATATATGATAATTATATAAAACCAATATTACCTAGATTATAACTATGGATCAGTTTGCCATAACTGGCAAATCTCCACATTTTTGGTGAAAAATATGGATCTAGGCAAAAAACTACGCGAAGCGTTGGCTAAACTAACAGGCAAGCCATACGTGGATGAAGATGCAGTTCGCGCTTTAATAAAAGACTTACAGCGTGTGCTTATTGCTAGTGATGTTAATGTTAAACTAGTTTTTGAGCTTTCCAAAAGAATAGAAGAACGTTCATTAAAAAGCAAGAAACTAGAAGCACTCTCGCTTAAGGAGCATGTGCTAAAAGTTGTTTATGAAGAACTTGTTGCACTGCTTGGAAAGACTTATGAACCAAGATTGGATAAACATAAGATTTTATTATGTGGATTATTCGGGTCTGGAAAAACTACGAGCGTTAGCAAGATTGCGCATTTCTATAAGTCTAGAGGATTAAGCGTGCTAGTTATTGCTGCAGATGTCGAGCGTCCAGCAGCCCAAGAGCAGCTCGAGCAGTTAGCGAAAAAAGTAAATGTTAATTTTTTTACAATTAAAAGCGAGCTCAATGCAGCAAAAATAGTTTCTGCTGGCGTTAAACAGGCAAAAGAAGACATAGTAATTGTTGATTCTGCTGGAAGAAGCGCATTTGATGATATGCTTGTGCGCGAGTTAGAAGAAATAAATGCTGCGCTTAAACCAGATGAAACATATCTTGTTGTTAGTGCAGATATTGGACAAGTTGCTGGTAAGCAAGCAGAGGAATTTAATAAAATTTCTCCACTAAGTGGAGTCATTATCACTAAGATGGATGGTTCAGGCAAGGGTGGCGGAGCGCTTAGTGCTGTTTCAGCAACAAATGCAAAAACTGCGTTTATAGGTTTAGGCGAGAAGGTTGAGGATTTTGAGATTTATAATGCAGATAAGTTTGTTGGAAAATTATTAGGTGTGCCAGATATTGCAGGATTAATAGAAAAAGTACAGAAAATAACAACAGAAGAGGATATCAAGAAATTCGAGAAAGAAGAATTCACTATTCAAATGTTTTATGATCAGCTGAAACAAGCAAAAAAACTTGGCCCGCTTAGTGGCGTGCTTGGTATGCTTGGAGCAGTTGATGTGCCGAAAGAAATGTTGCATCAAGGAGAAGAAAAAATGAAAAAATTCGAGGCAATGATAAATTCTATGACGCCTGCAGAACGTAAAGATGCTTTATTGCTTAAGAAAGCAGCCTCTCGCGTAGCACGCATTGCAAAAGGCAGTGGAACAAAAGAAAGCGAAGTTCGTGAGTTCTTATCTCAATTTGAGAAAATGGAAAAAATGATTAATATGTATAAGCATAATCGCGGCTTCCGCTCACAATTAGAAAAAATGATGAAAGGCGGAAAGCTGGGCGGTATGAAGCTCTCATAAGAAAATTTATAAATAAGCTCGCGTATATTTATTTGGTGTATTTATGGAAAACGTAACCTTAAACATGGTTTATGAGGAGCTGACCTCTCTTCGCAAGGATGTAAAACGGATAGAAGAAACAATCATATGCGAAGAAAAGATCTCAGAAAAAGAAAAAACTGAGCTTCAAAAGGAGCTAGCATTAGCTATGAAAGAAAAGGGAACTAATTTTAGAGACGTAAAAAGGAAATAAAATGTACACCATAATCCTTACTAACAAAGTAAAGAAAAAATACGAAGACTTAGATGAAAAATACTTTAAGAGGTTCCAGGATCTTTTTTTACATTTGGAAACTCATCCTTATCCAGCAGATGAATACGACTTTGTAAAATTAGGCGGAATGAACGATTGTTATAGAATCAGAATAGGTGATTACAGAATTTCTTATTATATTGATACAACAAACGGGATTATACGCGTTTTTGAATTAGAGAGAAGAGAAAAAGCTTATAAGTAGAAAAAATTAATGCCGCGGGCCTGAACTCCAGTCAACAGTTTCCAGTCTCCAGTTTTGGAGGGGGTTAGGAATCCCAGGGAAACTAGGGGGACGCTTCCCCCTGGTTGGCCTTTGAACAAGCGACACCTCGGTCTTCAGCTTCACTATTTCTAATTAATAAAAATCAAATAGAAATTCGAGTGCTCTCCCGAGCTGAGCTACCGCGGCTTGAAACAAGATAAAATTTATTACCGTACTTTATAAAAAACCTTCCTTACTCATTTATAGTGAATGAGGGGCAGGGGAGTTCGCTGCTTATGCAGTGAGGAAGTTCTGTCCACGAAAAGGAACCAAGTGTTTAAGGCACGAAAGGATGAACAGAAACGATACTGGTTACAGTTGAAACGGCATCCTGAGTTCCGATGAGCGTGCAAGGCCTTTGCGCCGCTAAGTCTAATCTCTCTTAATACAGAAGACAGACTACGCTCCTCATTCTCTTATTTTTATTGTGATATAAATGAATCTTTCAATTCTAGCCAGTAGTGTAAAATCAGAAGAAATTAAATGTAGTGATACTAGCAGTGCTTATATTAAAAAAAGCAAAGAGCATTCATGCGACGATAGCGCGCTATTGATTATAAAAGATGAGTATACATTAATCGGAGTATTCGATGGCGTTAGTGGTCAACCAAATGCAAGCACAGCGAGTGAAACAGCGCTTATTACAATTGTGAATTATGCAGAAAAAAATTTTGGAAAGAAAAAGGTAGAAGAACTATTAGAAAATGCAATAAGCGAAGCAAATTATGCTGTACAAGCTGGAGGAACAACTGCTAGTATTGCATTGATTCTGAAAGATGGAAGTTATTATTACGCTAATATAGGGGATTCTCATATTTATAAAATTTCAAAGAATAAAATTACTCGCATAACAAAAGATGACAGAGATAGCAGTAGTTTCGCTTCTTATATAAAAGGTCGCTATTATGTAGCTGAGTGCATTGGCTCGTTAATTACTAGCATAGATACTGGAAACGGAAAACTGAATAGAGGCGAGATTATTTTTGCAGTTAGTGATGGTATTGTTGATAATCTTTTTGTTAAGGTAGAAGGAGGAATAGTCACTGATACAAGTGGAAAGGAAGATTTAGAGAGAATATTCGAAAGCAAGAACATTAAAACTATGTGCGAAGCACTTGCAGAAGAAATTAAAAAGCGAATGCAGCTAAAAGAAGAAGTAATCGATAATGGCATTCTTGTTCCAAAAGAAGATGATGCTGCTATCGTAATTTTTAAGTATTAGTTTTTATCGCCGGGGTAGCTCAGTCCTTACCTTTTTAGTAAAAAAGGTAAGCCCAAAAACTGGTTCTCCATGTTTTGGGGCTCGCCCTTTTTATGTCAGTTAGACATAAGAAACTAAAAGGGCGAAAGGAGTAATGGCTTAGAGTGCTCGACTCATACTTGCTATGAGTGATGAGTTCGTAAGAACAATGATATTTACACTCTGAGAAATCGAGAGGTCGCGGTTTCGATAGCTTTGTCCTGTCGGACAAAATTTGACAGCAAAGCCGTCAATCCCGCCCTCGGCAATTTATACTCCAGCTATGTTTCTAGGAGTTACAAATCTATCCGGATCTGTACTCAATCCGTGCGTATAATAAGAATAACATTCCCTGCCTCTCAATGGGTCTAATCTAAATTCTTCTCTTTGGCTTTCTAGTCCTTGCCAATCAACTGATTCAGGATATAATTTATCAATAAACAATAATGTTCTTACTAAATTTCTTGTATACTCTTTATCAGTAGTCTCTGCAATTCTTTGTTTTGCAGCTAGTATAACTGGTTTTATGTCTCCACCTAAACTATGATAGTATTCTATATAAAAAACAGGTATGCCAGCACCTGCGATTAATAATTGATTTCTAGTATAATCAATTAGTTGATCTCTGAGCTCATCTTTTACTAATCTTCTTAGAAATCTTAACGTATGTTCGTGTTCTTCTCTTCCAATGCCAGGAGGTAATCTTCTTTGGCTGCGCGTTAGCAAACTAGGTCTTACTCTTTCAGTTGGAAACTGCAACAATACCCCCATAAAAATATAGTGCACAACACATATTATAAAGCTATCCTCTAAAGAACCAGGGCAAGAAATTAACTAAGAATGCAGCAAGTGTTATTGCCATCAGACTCTTTACTATATGCTTATTCTGTATGTTTATTTCTAATGTGCGATAGCCATCAAAAAATGGCAAGGGCAAAAGATTTACTGTACCAATTACAAAATTCAATGCGAATGTTAAACCTAATAGCATGTAGATAAACTGCAATACTCCGGAATTATAAACACCAAATATCGAATCTCGTGTTATCGGTCTAATTGTTATACCTAATTTTCCCTCTTCGTTTGTTTTTCTTGTAATCTCGCCTTTATTCGTATCAAGTTTTACTTCGCTGTTTTTTGGCAAATCTAGTTTTTCAAAGTTCTTAATATCTATCTGCTGGCCATTAACTGCATGAATAACAGTATTTTTTTCCATTCCACTCGTTACTAGTAAACCTTCTTCACGATATTGCGCAGTAGTAAAAAACAATCCTATAAATAGTACAAAGAAAATTATTGAAGTCAGCAAATTAGCCATTGATCCAGCTATGAGTACGCGCGTTTGCTTTGTTTGTTCTAGTTTTTTTAGTTTTTCTTCATCAGGTTCTACAAATGCGCCTATTGGTAGAATTCCAAATAGCACAACACCAGAACTAAGCACTGGAATTCTTGCTATTCTTGCCAATACAGCGTGTGCGCCTTCGTGCACAATTAATATTACAACTAATGCTGCAATACCCTCCCAAAACGGAATATTCACTCCAGGCAGTAAAAATGTAGCACCTGGCGATGTTTTTGCAATTGCTTGCGTGCCATGCAACAGCGTGCTGAGCAATGCAGATAGAATAAAAGTACCATATCCAATAATACTTGCCAATAATAATGTGAAGAACCCACCTGCGTATAATAAAATTATGGATATAATTGCAAGTATATTAGTATCTCCAACCTGTTGAACAGCACCATGTTCTAATACGCTGATCCCAATTACGCTAACTAAAAATGGTAAAACAAAAGGCGCAACAACAAAAAACAAAATTGAGATTAAGGCAATACCACTAACAAAACCCTTTATAGAAACATTTTTTTTCGTGATCACTAAACTGAGCAACCCATATGAAACTACTGTGCCGGCATCACTAAAAAATTTCCATACTTGCTCGTGTTTAGCGATTTTATTTATTAGTTCCAACCCGCGTTTACTTTTTAATAAAATTAATCCATGCTCTCCAGTAAGTTTATATCTCCATATTAAAAATTGTCCAACTAGGAGCATCTCTATTGCAGCTAAGAAGAATTTGAAAATTCCAGATATACTTAATGTGAGTATAGAATAAAAGATACCAAAAGCTATAGCTAATATTAGAAGTAAAACAATCATTGATAAATCACCCGTGATTTAGAGATATTTGAATTTGTTTTTTTGCCACAAATTCAAATCATAAACCATTATCGAAGAGCGCAATTAAATATCTTTGCCTTATTTTAGGCTTGCACCTAACGCAGATATAAAAATGTTTTATAATAAATAATTATCAATGGTAGTACTTAGCACTATCTTAGGACGATATGCATCAACTGCTTCTAAAAGGATTAGACATGAGGTTTTGTTTGAAGAACATTTAGATCGCTATGTTGATAGCGTTAAAGGCGCAAGAATAAGATATCGATACAGAGAAGCAAAATCACAGCCTGCAAAAAAAGTTTTTGCATTATTAGCTGGTTGGACATGTTCTCCAGCAGCATTTATCCCAATAATTCCAGCACTGAATGCAGAAAATGATATCATAACAATGGAGAATCGAGGTCATTGGAGATCTGCACTTGGAACTAGTACTGTAGATTCATATCTTTCAGATCTTGCGCATGATCTGAAAGTAGTTATGGACGAGGAAGGTGTGAAAAAAGCAGTTCTTGTAGCGCATTCTATGTGGGGTATATCTGCTGTAAAGTTTTACCATGCATTCAGAGATCAGGTAGAGGCAATAGTATTTATTTGTCCTGCACTTTCAAGTCCGCTCGAGTTATGGTCTTTCGGTAACTCCGTGTCAGTAGAGCTTGCAATAAAAGCCCTTCTTTCATTTTTGGAGTATAATCCTATTACTAATTTTGCAACACATGCCTTGGCTGGGAACAGGATTGCGATAGCTAGTATAAAAAGAATAGCTTCCATGGCGGATCTTGCGAAGAATGGACACGATGATGATCTTGCTTTCAGTAGATTTATGCAACAGGTACTTGCAACAGATAAAAAAACAAGGGCACTGGCGCTAAGGGCCATGCTAAGAGAAAGTGCCGATGGGCTTATGCTAGATCAGGTTGATGTTCCAGTAATGCTAATAACTGGCGAGCTCGATTGGTTAATCGTACATGATAAAGTATTGCCATTAGCTAGAATTATGCCGCATTGCGAACATGTTGTACGATTGCCTGGTGTAGCACATGTTCCTCCTTTGGAAGCACCTATTGAGACAGCTAGTTTGATTAGAGAGTTTACTAGATCAGCACTTCAATAAAAATTAAAATACTTCCTTTCATGGTTAGCTTATGGATTGTGAGATATGCGGCAGAGGCGAATCAGTAGCCATTATACTAATTGAAGGAGCAAAGATGAACACTTGTAGAAATTGTTCTTCGCACGGTAAAATAATCTATAATTTAAGAGATGAGCCTAAAAAAGAAAAACCCATAAGCTCAAAAACACAAGAAGTAGAAGACATTGTAGAAAACTACGCAAAGCTAATCCATAGTAAGCGTGAAGGTATGGGTTTACCCATTCCAGTAGTTGCAGAGCGAATAAATGAAAAAGAAAGTTATTTGGAGAATATTGAGCGTGGTCATATGAAGCCAACGCTTGAAGTTGCACATAAGCTTGAAAAAGAGTTAGGTGTTAAGCTCATTGAAAAGCTTGTTGAAGAGGTTGGGCCAACTGCAGCAGTAAGCGCATCAAAAGGTATAACACTTGCAGATTTTGTTGTAACTGAGAAAAAGAGGTCGAAATAATGAAAACACGAATAAAAAAATTTAGAATAGAAGAAGAACTTGGCGCATATTGTGATATATGTAATGTTGGTAAAGTACATGATGTTGTAGTGCGTGATGGTGAAGAACTTGCAGCTTGCAAACGTTGTGCATCAATAAAAACAGAAAAAACCGCAATTGAATTAGGTGGCGACGAGGAGAAAACATCTAAGGCTTATATTGGTATAATAAAAAGTCAGGCAAAATTAACAATCCAAGACATTGCAGAGATGACTAAGAACGTAAGTGTGACGAAAGCCTCCAAAAAAGTAAAAAGAAAAACTAAGAAAGTTACCCAGAAGAAAAAGGCTAAGAAAAGAAAAAGGTAGTTGGGCTTTGAGCCTTGGGGCGTGGGCAGTGAGCATTTGTTTTATTTATATAAGTAATACCTCAAACGACCGACGCAGCCTTAGAGAACATAAGACTGCGTCACCATAGAAAACACAAGTAGTACGACGATTTTGTAAGAATGAGAAGACATAATGAGGGCATAGCATGGGAGTAGACTTAGGCGATTTAGCAATTAAACATACTATTTCTTTGGAATCCTTAGCTGGAAAGATAATTGCTATTGATGCATTTAATACGTTATATCAGTTTTTAGCTAGCATTCGCCAAGAAGATGGCACTCCTTTAATGGATTTTAAAGGAAGGATAACTGCGCATTTATCCGGTTTGTTTTATCGAACTGCGAAGCTTATTGAAAATGGAATAAAACCTATTTTTGTTTTTGATGGTACGCCTCCAAAATTTAAAAGAAAAACCAGTGAACAGCGCGCAAAAAATAAACAAGAAGCAGAAGCAAAATGGAAAAAAGCACTAGAAGAAGAGCGCTATGATGACGCAAAAAAATATGCGCAAGCAACATCAAGATTAACACAGGATATGGTGGAAGAGAGCAAGGAATTGCTAACTGCAATTGGAATTCCCTTTGTTCAAGCACCGAGCGAAGGAGAAGCGCAGGCATGTGCAATGGTTAAGCAGGGCTTAGCACATGCAACTTGTTCACAAGATTACGATTCTCTATTATTTGGTTCGCCAATATTGATTAGGAATATAAATATTACTGGAAAAAGAAAAATTCCGCGTCAAGATCGTTATATACTAATTGAGCCTGAAGAAATTATATTAGAAGAAACACTTGGCTCGCTTGGTATAACTAGAGAAAAACTAATCATGATGGGTATGCTTGTTGGTACTGATTTTAATGAAGGTGTAAAGGGAATTGGACCAAAAACTGCGTTGAAAATAGTTAAAGAAATTAAAACATTAAAAGAACTAGAACATTATCTTTATGAAAAATATCAATACGAATTCGAAGCCGATATAAATGAGATTTATGAATTTTTTATTAATCCTCCTTATAATAAAATTGATAAAAAGTTTGAGTGGGGCAAGTTAGATAGAAGCAAGGTCGAATCACTTCTTGTAAAAGAGCATGATTTTAGTGAAGAACGCATTGCTGGCACATTAGATAAGATAGAAAAGGCATTTACTGAAAAAGGAGCGCAGAGTAAGCTAGGGGATTGGTTTTAATCCAAATTCCCAGCTGGAAAATAATTAAATACACGGTCTTTGAATATTGGGAATGTTTCGAAATCAGAGATTATATCACCAAATTTATCTCTTAGTTGTACTAGATAATCCTGGAATTCAACACGGTTTTTAACCTCTATTTCCATTCCTATGCGCCATCTGCCGATATGTTTAACTAGGAAAGTTATATTCGGGCCGGATCGCACGAAGTTTATTAGTTCGTTTTCTCTCTCAGCCTGCAGGTTATTTACTCCTAAAAATATCATATATGATTCATAACCTATAGCTGATGGATGGATGAGCAAGCGATAACCCAGTATAAGTTTGCTTTCCTCCATTTTTTTAATACGCGCTGAAACTGTTTTATCAGAAACACCTGCCTTTGCAGCAATTTGCCAACTCGAAAGCGAGGCATCACGTGATATAACCGCAATTATTTTTTTATCAATTTCGTCCAGCTCGAGCGCCGGATTAAACTTCATTTGATGATCGAATTCTGTATATTCTATTTTTTCTTTTTTATTATCTAGGATATAATTTCTTGGTAAATCACGCACATGCACATAAACAAGCGTTTCATATGCTTTTACAAATATTCCATATTTAGATAGAAAGTCCTCGAATACATTATTAAATTCATAAATATCTTTAGTGACAAAATTAACTACAACATCCCAGTTGCCACCCACTTCTCCTACCCAAAGCGCATGCTGGTGATTAGATAAGAAATCCAACACTTCATTTTTTTGTTTTGTACCAGCACCGCCTAGGCGTAGCACAACCCGAAACCAGTTATAACCTACGACAACACTATCAAATATTGCGAGCGCTCCTAGAATAATTCCATCTTTTTTCATTCTATCCGTTCTATATGCTGCTACCTGTCTGCTTACACCTACACGTTTAGCAAGCTCTCCCAATGGCATTCTTGCGTGCATATCAAGCGCAGCAAGTATGCGGCGGTCTTTGAGATCTAGTTTTGGCAATTTGTCCATGGTTTTAGCCCGGAGTGTTTTATCTGGTTGATTCAACTATTTTTTTTGCATCAAAAAGCAGCAGATCTTCGTTTTCCTTAATTGTAAAACCATTTTTTGAAAATAAAACCCATTTTACAGGTTTTTTTATTTTAGTAGTCAGCGCTTTTGCTGATTGTTTTAAAACATTTAGTTCACTCTCCCCACATTTCTCGTTAGTCCATTTGCATTCTCCTATATAAATTGCTTTATCAGTTTCTACAATCAGGTCTATTTCACGCTGTTCGAACTTTCTTTTTTCAATTTCAACAGAGCCCCACCATCTGCCTGTTTTCACAATCTGCTCACCTTTTTTATCAAGCCAATTAGTAAAGAAATCCATACTCAACAATTCAAATCGTTTGCTAATAAATAAATCAAACTCTACCTTGGAAGGCGGTCTTGTCTTTCCGTAGACATTGCTAAACCAGAATGCAAGTAAGTTATCCTTTATCCTGTAAATTCCTTTTTTACTACGATATTTGTTTTGATCAAATGGCACCACTCGTTCTATGAGTTTGAAATCATTCTGTAGATATATCATATACTTTGACAGAGTAGTCTGGTGGATTCCCATTTTGTTTGCTATCTCTCCAGCAGCTACTAGGCCATAACCAATAGCCTCTAGTATTGAAAAGTATTTTCTATAAGCAGCACCAAATTCCTGTCGTAAAACATCCTGTCCTTCTTCTCGTAGTTGGCCAACTTCAAAAAACAGTGTTTTGATTGGTAATACAGGAGAATCTTGGTATTTTCCTAGTACTACATAGTAATAAGGAATTCCGCCAAAAACACAGTAGTTAGTTATTTTTTGTACGGGTTCTTCTACCCCGAGGTAATCCTGTATCTCCCAAACAACCTCTAATGATAGCGGGTCTAATAAAATTTTAAAAGTAGCTCTATTGAATAGGGGCGCCTTTTGCCTTGTAAATATTTTATCCATCATGCTGACATAAGAGCCAGAAAGTATGAGTACCTTGTTTGTTTTATTGTTGTAAATTTCCCAGAGGCGTTGTAGTTCATATGGAATTGACTTATTGATCTCAAGGAAATTTGGAAATTCGTCTATATATAATACTCTTTGATCTGATTTAGCAAAAAAATATTCGAGTGCTTCTTTTACAGTATTGAAGGTAGGTTTGAATTCATCAGAAAGAGTTTCTGCTAAATCTGCTGCTGCCTGTTTCTCTTCTTTAGGTACAATAATAACCTTTAGACCTTTATTTTTGCTTAAGAATTCGTCAACTAATCTGCTTTTTCCAACTCTTCGCCTGCCGCTTATGACAATCATCGCTGAGTCTTTTTGGTCTACCGCCCTCTGTAATACCATAAGTTCATTTTTTCTGTTATAAAACTTCAAGTTATCCACCGTTAGGATTATCCTACAATAGGATAATCTTTGGAAGGATTTAAAATCCTTTCCTTCTTTTTGATTATTTTAGTATATTCTTACTTATCCTACCTAAAATTTATAAATATTCCGAAAATGCTAAAATTTTATTAAATAGTTTTAAATAGTTGGAATGTGTTAGTAATTCAGAAAAAATGTGGATGAGGTGAGAAATATGATTGAGAATACACCCTTAATCCAGCTAGAAGGACAAGGAATTACTATTCATCAGCTCGTAGATATGCTTTTACCGCATGTTATAGATGGAACAGTTATAGAAGGAGGTCATTTCTTACTAGAGTGTTTTGGTCAGCATACCAAACCGAATGTCACACTTGAAGGCAAACTTACTTTTGAGGCAGCAGTACAGCTTTATGCCAAGGCAAAGATGCAAGGTAAAAAAGTAGCGCTGGCTTTTTTAGTGGCTGATTTTTCTATCCAGTCTAGTCAGCGCGAAGAATTTAATCGCACATTCCGCCTGCCTCCAGAATATCTTGAAATCTTGCAGAAATACTGCGTAGCTGAAAGCGAGATAATTCTGTTCCGTGAAAGCAACCTTAGAAACCGCTCCAATGCAAGCATGAAGAAAGGATTGAAGGATGGCCTTATCACTGAAATTATTACATCTGAAGGTAAAGCGTATGTAACAGCAGCAGGACCAATATCGAGTATTCAGTCAGAAGGTAGAAATCCAGTTGCGAACTGTCGGATGCTGATTGCACAAGAGCTTGCTGATAAAGAACTTGCTGGGTTTACCCGTGCTATAAATTTTTGTGATTCAGTAGCATACAAGTGTCAGGGACGCTATGCATTAGTATATCAAACACTGCTTAGGGGACGAATGGATGTTATCAACGCGTATTTCCATGATGTTAGCTTCCAAACCAGCGATTTTCGAATTACCACTGCAGTGAAGATTACCCGTTATTCTAAACCAATTGTGCAAAAACCAGCTAATCCAATTGCTGCAGATCGCGAGCGTGATTTAACTTCACTTAGTAAGGAGGGCCATAAATTTAGCGCTTCTCAGCCGCGCCAAATTACACATGCTAAATTGAAACTAAAGTCATGAGGTGAGAAATATGACAGACCAACATTATGAGATGGTTATTGAATTGGTTAGAGGAATAAAAGAAGGGAAAACTAGTTGTAACCTGATTGATGGTGGCTTATTTTATAAAGCAGCATATGATCGGAATCCAGGAGATACAAAGAATAAAGATTTAAGGGACAAGTTAGTCAAAGAAGTGCTTTTAGAATTATACAGAATGTTTGGCAAAGGTGAGCTAACAGAAAATCAAATGGTTATCCTATTAAACGATTTACATCAGCACGGGATGTTGGTTCCTGATATTTTAGATTTTACCAAGTTTGTTGTCGATAAAATAACTGAGCCAAAAAGTTGGTTAAGAGTTCTAGAAGCATGCGAAATTCCACAATTCTTTCTTGATTCACTTGCAAGCGAAATGGGAGTTCATTATGGACTATACCGCTTAGAAGAGCTAATAAGACATCTCGAAGTGGAAGTGAGAGCACTGGAACAAGAAAAAGAAAGTTTAGAATATCGAGATCGAAGATTTGGTTATCATTATGGAACAGTAAGTAGGCTAGTAGAGACAAGATACAAAATTCCTGAGACTAAGAGACAATTGGAGAGACTTAAAACAGCTAGAGCTAGTTTGGAAGAAGAGATCGAAAAACGCAACTCCCTAGCGCAAGCTCCACAAAATCCAGTAGCAGCAGCACGCGAAGCAGATACAAACTCACTAAGAAGAGAAGGTGGCGCAACAATAAAACCAAAAGGACCTGTTGAAAGAAAATCAGAGATGAGGAAATTAACAAAATGAGGTGATGACTATGAAACGAACCAGAGGATTGATGCTTGCAACTGCGCTTGCAATAGGTGGAGGAGCTGGATGCAATCAAGAGAAAATTAATAAGGAAGTTACAAAGCTTAAGGCGTGTCCAGATCGCTATCGTACAAGTTGTTTATCTCCAGATCAAATAGCTAAAAAAGAGCAGGAAGCAACGCAACTAGAAAAACAGAGAAAATATGCAGATGCAGCTAAAATCTACGTGGAATTGGGTCAGTTTAATGATGCGAAACGGATGATAGGTGAGTGCATTTTGAAAGGATATAGATGCGAAGGAGAAATTAGTGGTATGATTCAATTTCGCCAAGCGGTTTTCGGACAGCTAGAAACTGAAAAATGAAATTGTACAAACCGATAAGATTAAAAATATTTTAATCTTCTTTTTTTTGCTATTCAATCCCTCTCAAAATTATCTTAAAATTCAATGCCTGTCCAGCTAGCGGATGATTGAAATCAATAGTTGCCTGGCCATTTTCTATTTTTGTAACAACTCCTTGCGCATCATTTGCATATATAGTTTGCCCAATAGTTACGTTTCCACCATCTATTTTTTCTAAAGCAACAGTAATTATTTGTTCTTCACTTGGATAACCATAAGCATCTTCCACAGGAATATGCACATTTTTTTCCTCATTGATTTTCATTCCAGTTGCTGCATCATCAAATCCTTTTATTACTTGTCCTGAGCCAACCTTGAATTTAAATGGTGTTTTGCTTTGATCGAAAATAGTTCCATTATCAAGCGTTCCAATATAATCAACTGATACAGTATCACCAGTTTTTGCTATTCTTGTGTCTTCTATTTTTGGTTCTGTTGCTACTTTTTCAGTAGTTTCGTTCATAGTTTTGACCTCTGTTTTCATGGTTAAATTCGGTTCCATATCATCTATCTTTGTTTCTTTAGTCTGGTTGCTACAACCAAATATAATTAGCCCAATTAAAATTAATAGAATAAATTTCATTATTTGATTAGTTAATCTATATTTATAAACGTCAACGTTTTAACCCAGCAAAAAATCGCTTCGCAAATTTCACAACTAATGTACTTCCTCTTACGAAAAGTGGTGCTTTTTTTCCATGAATCTTTACATTTTTTAATGCCTTTAGCATTGCTTTAGGATTATCTCTTATATCTTCAAATTCAGCACTAACCTCAAAATAAGTTCTTCCAAACTCAAATAAGAAATGCGAATCTCCACCCGCAGCAATCAGTTTCTTATGTTTTTTTGCAAAATGCATTGCATCATCATTATATTTTTGAAACGGACAACGTGCGTTAAAAACCTCTATAATATCGACTTTGCTTGCAAGCTGATGATAAGCTACCCCATGCCTTGTTTTATCAAACATATGCGGTAAATAGCTGAGTCCACCTTGTTCTTTTATTTGGTCAAGTGCTTCCAAGAATGGAGTTTTTTTAGGGATTACTTCTTGTAAGTATAATCCAATTAAATCCCCTTCAACTGTTCTAATCTCTTCGCTTGGAATAAATCGCATTTTTAATGTTTTCAATTCCTTATGAGATGAAAGTGTATTATGGTCAGTTATAGCTGGTACTACACCTAACCGTTTTGCCTTTGCTGCTAGCTCGCGTGGCTTAATTATCGAATCAATTGAATGATGCGTATGGCAATGGAAATCGAGTTTCATAATCTTACCTACTAAATCAGCAACCTCAAAATTTCTTGTGTATTGAGGACCTTAACATCATTCTGGCGCTTCAATCTTTTTTCATTTGTCCATATTGGTACTTTAAGATAAAGTGCTACTGCGAAATATGGAGCATCGAATTCATCTGGAGTTATTTCTATTGCCTCCTGGGCAAATGTTTTATATTCACTAATAGGTATTATGTCTATATTGTGCAGTAATTCATGAATAACTTTTTCTGTTTCCTCGCCAGTTTGTTTTAATTTTTCTTTAATTTCTTCATCAGATTGCAAGTGCTCGTTTAGTTCGCTAATCAAATATTCTGGTGAGTACAACTTTAACTGGGGATTGAAAATAAGATCCCGTGTAAAGCTCTTCGCTAACAAAGCAGAAAACAACACGTTTGCATCGACAACTAATTCAAGAGGCATCTACAACCCCAGTTCTTTCTTATGCCTATTCCATACTTTTTCCTTTACTATTTTGGAATGTTTTTCCACATCTTCTTCTGTAAGCTTGCTTTTAGCCATAATCTCGTCTAGTTTTTCAAGTGCTTTGACTTTTTCCCATAGGGCTTGTCTGGCAACTTCAACCCACTTAACATCCTTGTGCCTTCCCATCTCATCCTTTAGTTCTTCTGGCAGGGGAACAGATAATATATTTGTCATGTTATCACCTTTCTTATGAATTTTAATAAAATTATGAATAATAAGATTTTTAATTACTTGCTATTTATCACTTATATTATTTCCCAATCGGATAATATGTATATGTATGCTCTGCGAAAACGAGCAGGCTATCATAATTCTTTATCAGTTTGCTGAATTCAGTACGCAATTTTATCATAAGCTCGTGAAATGCCTGATAATTTTCAATCTCAACATCAAGTTCAATATTCCATTCGCCCATGCATAGATCAATGTCAATTATATTCGGATGCTGGGTTAGGTACCTTATAAATCTTCTAACCTCAGTCTCATCAAAAGAATCTATTTTTACAAGAACCTTGTATGTGAGGTACCCAAACTTGTTGCGGTCTAGGACAATTCTTGCACCCTGGATTACGCCTTGAGCCTTTAATTGTTTTAGTCTATAGCTAACCGCATTCGGAGTTATTTTCAATACTTTCGCAATATCAACAAGTTTCATTCTCGCGTCATTTGAAAGGAGGCCTAGCAATTTTTTATCCATATCATCTATCTTGATTTCAGAGATTTCTCCGCCAAAAAGAGGGACTTCCGAAGAAGTATGCTGTCCTATAAGATAACCTCGCTTCGAGTTAAGCGCGGTTTCGACAATAGATACAGTAATGTCTTCAAAGAATTTTCCATATTCTTTGAATAAAGACTTATAGATATTGTAAAGCTCATGAGTATCCTTTGCCCATATTCCCACATACATATCATATCTTCCGTCACAGGTGTTCACAAGCCCTACATTTTTGTTCGCATCAAAAAATTCTACCATGTCATTTTCCAGTTCTTTGTTTACGTTTTTGTATTTTAGATAAAACTTGAAAAAGGACAACCCTATCTTGGCAGTGTTTACAATAACACAACATCTTCTCAGAATGCCTTTTTGTTGCATCTCAAGCATCCTGTATCTTATAACTTGTTTTGAAATGCCCGTCTTTCTTGAAAGAGCTGCAAGTGATTGGAATGCATCCTCGTCAAGGGCAAAAAGTATCCGTCTATTCGTGTCGTCCAATTCCATAATGTATTAAGAAATAAAAAGCTTAAAAAGTTTTGTTTTGTCAATTTAAATCTTATTAAAACAAAAAAATACTGATAAAATTACTTAAATTTTCTTTATTTTAAATTTATAGAGGTAGAATTAATGTATATAAAAACGTTATGGTTAGTCTAAAACGAAGTAAATATTAGATAATTTCTATTTTTGTAAAGTTTTTTAGTAATTAAATTAATATAACACATATTACAATAAATAATCAAATAATCAATATGGAATGACTTACATGAAACTAAAAGTAATCGAAAAAGAACTTCCTAAATTCTTAACCCGCCAGCTAGGCAGACCTGTATCGAAAATTGTGGATGAAATAAAACGCATGAGTTATGTTCCAGGGCCAATGGTAAAATCAGCCGATCGCGTGCAGGATATAGATAACAAGCATATTCGCATAGCGCTATATCGTCCTTTAGGTAGATTGGGACAGAAAAGCGAGGATGGTGAGGCAGTAAAGCAAATGGGACCTCCGAATCAAATGCAATACTTAGCGAGCTCGCTGCTGACTGCTGGATATGACGTTCATATTTTTGACCAGCTCGCCGAACCTTATAACGAACAGCGGCCTTTGGAATATCCGAGCACTAAAAGCGATGAGCAAATGGTTTCGGAAATCATTGGATGGCAACCGCACGTGCTTATGTTCGGCTCCTTTACCTGTCAGTTTCGCAGAGCGCTAAAAATCGCTGGCGAAGTCAAAGAAAAGCTTGGTATTCCAGTAGTTTTAGGTGGGTACCACGTGGTGGACGTAGGCGAACAATATCGTTTCGCACTAGAGCTGGAAGACAGGTATCCTGATGTTGCTACAGTGCTTAAGGAGGACTTACGCAATGTATTCCAGCGGAGCATAATTGATTACGTTTGCGTGGGTGAAGGCATAACTACGGTTCATGAAATTATGGATATTCTAAAGGCTAGAAAAGATCCGCACACGGTTGGGGGAATTGCCTTTGTTGATAACGGAAATATTATAATTACAAATCGAAGAAACAGATTGAGCATAGATGATTACCCATTATTACATTGGCCATTGGATTACAATCCTTTTATGTATTATTCGCAAGGCAGGGATTACCCAGTAGTGTTGCTTACGACTTCGCAGGGATGCAGATTTTCCTGCTCATTTTGTTCAGTGCCAAAGACTTATCCTGATGGATTGAGATATGCAAGCACTGATCGAGCTATTCTACAGCTTAAGGCAATGAAAAAGGCATTAGGCGGAAAATGGCCAAGAGAAAGAATCATGGTAAATCTTACCGACGAGGACTGGATGGCTAAACCGAGACGCGTAATAGATTTTTGCAATGCAGTATATGAAGCTGGTTTGAACGAGCATTTTGAGTTTAATTCATTTGGTACGCTCATTGACATTGAAAAACGCGGAGACGAAATGCTTAAAGCCATGCGAAAAGCTGGATGGTCTTACTTTTTCTTTGGTGTAGAATCTACGATAGATGGTGCAGCGCAAGACTGGAACAGACCAGATGCAAAAGTGCACGATCGTTTGGCAATGATTCAGCGTGCGATCAATAAAACAGCCGCAATCGGAATTATGCCTTTCGTAGATTTTATTGGTGGGTATCCAGACCATAATTTAGAACAGGTAACAGAAGATTATAGCAGATTAATGACATTAAGAAATGTACCTTATGCTTATATGCCAATTATTGCGCCACTGCCTGGCACAGATTTATACTGGGAAGTTCTATTAGGTGCGGCTGAGCGTGGCTTCTTTGATTGGGTTACTTACGATCACCTTGATGCCAATAATCAGGTGCTCCCATTGCGGGATGGTGGCGAAGTAAAAACATTGCGAAATAGAATGGTGCAGGAATTCTTTACCCGCAAGAGTTACGAGGAAGATGCTGATAGGATGATCGAGCAGCATCCGCATACCGCAAGGTTTTTTGCAACAACATTACGCAAGGAAAGCATTGATTACCCAGATAATGCTGAATTGCGAAGGCTTGCCAGAAAATATTCGGAAAAGTTGTAAGGTTCGTTTGATTACAAAAATTCAACTATTTTCTCTCCAATTTCATTAGCCTTTTCCTTACTAACATATTTAATTAGCGCTCGTCCGCTTGCATAAAGCGTTATTGAATTGTTATCTATATTAATCATTAGCATTACTGCTGTGCTTGCCAGTATTTCATATTTTTTAGCAAGTGCCACCTCTGCTTTTTTCAGATCTATTGGTTCTGCAAACTTTATTTCATATGCTTTAGCAGAGTTACAAGGTTCAAGCGTGAAGAATTTTTTAGTTAACATCTTATTTCAACCTTTTTTTCCAAAACATTTCCTTTTTGGATAGATCAAAAAATAAAACATCCGGTGCTTCTGTAAATGGCTTTTTTAGTAAGTAATTAATTGTCTGCGAAGCAGCTAGCGTACCAGCGAGCATAGTGGCTGGGGCGATTACACTAACGCAAGTGTTGTATTTGGCAAGTAGCTTTTGGCTTTTAGCATTTGGCAATTGAAACGCTTTTTCAAATTCATAATCTGTGAAAACTGAAACCATCCCATTAGCAAAACTCGCTGCGCAAAAAACATATGGAATACGAAGCTTGCGGCATGCCTGTGCAATTGTAATTCTTGTTTCTACATTGTCCGTCCCATCTATCACTACCTTAGCTTTTTTTATTTTTTTAGGATCGAACTCGTTGTAAACGAGATATTTTGCATTTTTATTTATTATTTTCGCTCGAGCAATCGCAGCATTAATCTTCTTTTCATCTAATGTTTCATCAGTAGCGAGCATTTGTCTATTAAAGTTAGTCAATTCAAATCTATCTCTATCAAATAAAACAAAATTTTCGCAACCCAAGCGCAATAAGCATTCAAATGCAGCGCTACCAGTTCCTCCTAATCCAACTATCGCAATTTCTGTCTTCCTTAATTTCTCTTGCTCTATTTTGCTAATAACACCTAGATTACGAAAGAATTTTTCTTTATAAATAGAAACCACCCTTACTTTTTCTTTCTCTCTTCTGAAGTAAGCGTTCCAAATATTTTTAGCTTGCTTAATAGTTTTTTATCTATTGCAGTTTCTCTATAAGCCATCATTGTAAATAGCAAAAAGAAACCAACTGAAATACCTATCCATAAGATAAATATGGTAAATATTCTGCCTACTTCTGTCTTTGGCGTTATATCACCATATCCAACAGTTGTAACTGTAACAGTAAGAAAATAAATTGCTTCTATAAATGTCCAACCCTCAACATTATGATAGAAAAATATGCCAACGATGTATATTATTAACATTAAGAAAATTGCAAAATATAATCTTTTTTTTATTGCTTCTTCCCCATTCATTAATATTATCTGGTTGCACAAGTTTAAAAGCCTTCTTTGCCCAGCATTGATTATGGACATCAAACTACATTGCTTTGGCGCATCAAATGAAGTTGGCAGAAGTGCATTTATTCTAAAAACCGATAAAAGCGTTCTAATTGATTATGGAATAAAGTTGTTCGGCAAAGATGGCAAGCCAGAATATCCATTAGATCTTGATCAAAGGATAGACGCAGCATTGTTAAGTCATGCGCATCTCGATCATTCTGGGTTTATTCCTAATTTATACAAATTTTCCAAGGTTAGGTGGTATGCTACGCCGCCAACACGCGAACTTTGCGAATTACTGTGGAAGGATTCAATGAAAATAATGGGTGATGAGCTTCCATATAGGATTAATCATTTTAATAGGGCATTGAAGTACTGGACACCTGTCATGTACGGGCAGAATATGCGCATGGGCCAGACTGATTTTAGATTTTTAGATGCAGGCCATATAGCAGGTTCAATGATGATTGAAGCGCAGTTTAACAGAAAAAAAATTATTTATACTGGCGATTTTAAGATGGAAGAAACCCGTTTGCATAAGGGTGCTAGACCTATCGAGGATGCTAATGCGGTTATAATTGATTCTACTTATGCAAAAAAAGAACATCCCAGTAGAAAAGAGGCTGAAAAGAAAATTGCGGATGAGATTAGCGAGACGCTTAAGGCAGGAGGAAGCATATTATTTCCAGCATTCTCGCTTGGCAGAACACAAGAACTCATACGCATTGTGCGCGCTTACCATAAGGATGTTGATATATTCGTTGATGGCATGGGAAGGGCCATGTGCGAGATTTATATGAAATATCCGCGCTATATCAAAGAACCAAATGAATTTAGGGCAGCAGTACGCAGCAGCTATTTTGTGCGAGGCCCTAATGATAGAAAAAAAGCAACGCGTGATCCAGCTGTGATAATTTCAAGTGCAGGCATGATGGAGGGTGGGCCAGTACTTGGTTATTTAATGAATTTAAATTCACAATCAAGAATAGTTTTTACTGGCTATGTAGTTGAAGGAACAAATGGCTGGAAACTGCAGAATGAAGGTTATGTAACAATAGAGGGCCAGGATATGGATGTTGATTTGCCCATTGAAAATGTAGATTTAAGCGCTCATGCAGGCCGCAGTGATATTCTTAATTTTATAAAATGGGCAAATCCAGACAAGGTAGTAATTGTACATAGTGATGCTGCAAAGGATTTCGAGCGCGAGCTAAAAGAAGATTTTGGATATGATGCTGTTGCACCTGAAATTGGCGATACGATTAATTTATAGTTTTTGGTGAGTCTATGAGAAGAAAAAAAGAAACTCCTTTTCAAAGGGCAGAAAGAGAAGGAATACAGAGAGGCGGCGGGCCAGTGCACATAAGTGTGCCATTAGTCAAGGTTTTGGAAAGGTTACATAGAAAAGCACCAGACGGCGAACCAAAAAAATTAATGGCAGAAGCATTAGACGGAGCTAAAAAAAGGGCGTTAAAAGACGTTAACTGATTCTATCCAAAGCTAACTTCGCAGCGTTCGCAGTCAAAATTCCCAATAAATAGGCAGAAGGCAGATTAAGCAATACAAATATATGAATCACAATAGCAGCAAAAGTCCCGAATATTATTTGTTTTTTCATCTGTGACGGCGAAGTCTTTGGTTCAGTAAGCATGAAAAATGCTGAGAAAAACGGAAAGAATGCAAACGCAGCATTGCCAAATCTAAAATACGAGATAAGCGTATGCACAATTAAATATGAAAAAGATATCGCAAGTTTTTTTATTCGCCATGAAACGATTAAACCAAGTGCAACGACCGCCAAGGTATTATAATTTCCCCACCATAGTTCGCTTGCAACTGGATCGCTTACGAAGCGAAATATAATAAACAAACCAAGTGTTGCAGGGTTAAAAATTGGCGCATTTTTGTAGCGAATAACGTGCTTCAAAATCATTGCAAGCGCAGCAGTAATTGCAATAAACAAAAACTCGCCAGGTTTGAAAATATTTGTAATTATCAATGCGCTTATCAATGCTGTTTCACTTAAAATAACTTTTCTTGAAGTTTTAGAAACTTCAGGAGATCGTGACCGAAGGTCACGGGATTTTGTTTTTATATATGTAGCTATGGTATCCAGTATTAGTGTTGTTACTATTGCAATTGTTGCAGAAATTGCCACTTGTTCATATCCAAATTGCTGTGCATTAATTATTGCAGTCAAAATTAGTGAAAATATTATTATTTTATAAGCGTTGGGAAGTTTCTTTTGAATGTAACCTAAAAACTCCATATCTTAGAATCGTAATAAACTTTATAAATTATATCGGAGAATCCGAATTATGAGATTTTACATACTTTTCATTTTACTCAGCACACTAGTTTTCGCTGCAGGCGGCGGCGGAGGTGGCGGTGGGGGTAGTGGCAGTGGTTCAAGTGGCACTACCAGCTCTGCGAAATACACCTCTGCTTTTAGTGTGGAATACAAATGTCCCGAGGGTGAGCTAGTTGCTACAGTTAGTGGTGTTACTGCTACAGATGGAAAATTAGATGATTTTCTTGTAACTGCTTATAAAGAAGGCATAAGTGTTACCTCTGCAAAAACAGATTCCAGCGGAAATGTTAAACTTTCAATAAAAGACGAAGGTCGCTATTTAGTTCAATCTAAAAAGGATGAATATTTTGAGAATAATAAACTGCTTGACATTGAATCTTGTGTGGCTAAAGAACAAGAATTCTATTGCACAGAAGGCAAAACTATGAAAGAACGTGTTAAGTGTGTGCTTAATCTGCCGGATGATTATGTTAACAAAGTAAAATATGTTCCAGAGGAGTGCAATGTAGCATCAAGTGAGCAAGAAAAGAAGGAATGCATAGAAAGTTATAAGGTTTCACAGAGCTGTCGTGGTGAAAAAAGCACTGATGCAGAAAGAGAAGCATGCATACGGCCAAAATTAAATCTTGGCCAGAGCATAAAGGCTGATATTGAGAAATGTCGCAAAGAGTTTGGTTCAAAGAAAAGGATTTGCTTAGTTAGTTTGAAGGAAAATGTTCTTAGGTTAGTTAAATTCAGACTCTATAATTTAATATATAAAGCATATGAACTATGGGAAGAGAAGCTTGTAAGCGAAGGCGAGACAGTTGACTTTACTACACTTGTAAATGAAAAGAAGATTGCGTTTAATAATGCGCAGACAATAACAGATAAGAAAAAAATAGTTGAAGATGTAAAAGCAGAGTGGGATAAGTTTAGATACAAGGCTAAAAATAAATTAGAGGAAGGATAATATGAAATTATTAGTACTTTTACTAATTGGAACGCTACTATTTACAGGCTGCTTCCATGATAAAAAAGTAGAAGAAAAACCAAAAGAAGAGGTTAAGCCACCAGAACCTCCACCATCAGTGCAGCCTCCTCCGCCAGTTGAAATAAAAGAAGAACCAAAGGTTGAGCCAACTGCAGAAGTGGATGAAGATCTATTTAGTGATGATTTAGGTAAAGCATTAGAAGATTTAGATGAGATTAATACGTTGAATTTATCCAAAGAAATAATTCAATAGATTATTTACTCTTTATTAGTTCAACCAATGCATCACATACACTTTTAGCATATCCTTCCTGTGTGCGAATTGCTGCTGCCTTTGTATGGCCTCCGCCGCTTTCTATGAAATCCTTCATACTAACCTTTAGTTCGCTGATTAGTTGCTCAGCAGAATAACCAGCATCTGCTGCTAACTGATTCAATCTGATGACAATCGTCTTTTTTCCATACCCAAGTATTATTATTGGTCTTTCATTACCTAATGTTTCGGATATCATTGTTACTATCTTTCCACGGCTTGGAAATTCTTGTTCTTTAATTATATTATCAAGTTCAACAACATATAATGCTAACTCGCCAGCATTATGTTTTTTCATTAGTTTTATTGCTGTTTCATAAATATTCTTCATTTTGTCTTTTGCCTGCTGGAGAACTGATTTGAAAAGATCATTATTTTCAATGGCATTTCTGTAAAAATCAAGATTATTCCCATAGCCAGAGTATATAGCCAGAAAGTCTAATACAAGTGCTTTATCCTTGTCAATTTCATCTATTTCTATAATCTTACTTTTGTCACCAGCACAGCTGATTTTTGCTAAATAGTCTATACCTTCTATCCCTGCAGCTCTTGCTATTTCACATGCTAGATACCCCGCAGGGTATTGCGAACTTGCAGGATCATCATGAACTTGCCATGGGCTTAATAAAATTCCAAGGCCAGTAACTTCGTCTACTGGAGGATGATGATCTATTATAATTATTTCTACCCCTGCAGAATGCAATAGTTTTAGTGCTTCAATGCTTTCCTGACTTGCGCCAAAATCAACAAATACTGCCAATGGAGCGTATTGATAATTAAGATTGTTTAAATCACGTATTGCATCTCTAGTATTGTATATTGCCGCATTCTGTTGTTCTGCCTTGCATCGCAAAAACTTGGTAATTGCAAATGCAGCGCTTATCCCATCTGCGTCGCTATGAAATCGCAATAAAATGGATCTATTTAGTTTTTGTGCTAATAACAAATATTTTGCCATTTCCATAAATTCTGGTTTTAGTGCCTGCGTAACTTCGTCATTGACTAGTAATTCAATATCATTAACCTTAATATTTTCAAGCATTTTTTTCTTTATTTCATCTGATCTTTGCTTTGCTTCAGCAATTGGTAAAATAGTAATTGACTGTGTGTTAATCACATCGCCTTCTACTATGCCAACTATCTTTACAACATCTCCTAATGATAACCGTTCGCTAGTTGCAATGTTATAGCTTAAGCTACCATCATTTATTTCGTATGCAGATCGCATTATTCTTGTAACTATTCCTTCTAAGTTTATTCGCTGGCCTTGGCTAAGAGTTGTCATAAATTAGTTACGTCTGCTATATTTTTAAATGGTTGCAATAAAAATAAACTTACGTAAATGCTAACGCATTTACAACTGTAAAAAAATTAATTTTTTTACATTGAGGTTGATACTTATGGGAGGATCTTTAATAGCCAGAGCAGATGTCGCCACACTTAGGAGAACAGTTGGATTGCAAGCAAGGGATTTAGTTCAAGCACATTTATTTCCTATTATATTAGATCATGCGGTTAGCAAAGATAAAAAACCAGATGATATGTTTGCTACAGCAGAAAAGGTACGCGATCATATGCGTGCTGCCGGCATAGATAACGCAAGAGTAATTCAACATGAAGGTTGTTATCCTGCAGTTTTTGGTGAAATAAAGGCAGATGTTCCAAATGCGCCAACGGTTTTAATTGGTGGTCATTTTGATGGACAGCCTTCTGCTAAAAAACAATGGACTGTTACAGAGCCTCATAAACCATTAATTGTTGAACAAGGTGGTGAAGCCCGTGTTTTTGGTCGCGGTACTAGTGATGATTGGGGCCAAGTATTAACGCATGTTATGGCAGTTAAGATGATACGAGAATTGGGCCTACCATTAACAGTTAATTTAAAATTCTTGATTGAAGGTGGAGAAGAGATAGGTAGTCCAAATATGGACAAGTTTATCAGAGCGCATAAAGAAATGCTTCAAGCAGATTTGGTTATATTAACCGATTCTTCGCCAGGAAGAATGGAAGCACCAGTTATAACTACTATGGCAAGAGGACTTGTAGGTGCTACTGTGGAATTAAAAACAGGTACAAATGATCCACATTCAGGAAAAAATCTCGCTGTTAACGCTCTTTTGGCTCTTAACAAAATTTTAGACATGATTGACTTAAAAACAGGAAGAGTTAGTATTCCGGGTTTTTATGATGATGTTCGTCAACTTTCAGCTGCTGAGCGTGCATCATTTAATGCAATGCCTTTTGATACTGCATTATATACTCATGAGTATGGATTAAGTGGCATACATACCATAGATGGTTGTACGCCTCAGGAAACTATGTGGGCTCAACCAAGTTATGAGGCGCATACTGTTCTTAGTAGGACTGATGAGGGATTGGTAGTTGCAAATCTAATACCAACTCATGTAAAATCTTATGTGACTATGCGATTGGTTGCCAATCAAGATCCAGCAAGAATATTTGAATTATTTAAAGCAGAAGCATTTAGGAGATTGGCCGAGTTTACTCCTCTTGGTGCAGAAACTCTTAATATAAGTATTGAATCCCTTGCCTATCCTTTCGCACAGGATACATCCGGACCATTTTTCGGGGCGGTTGCAGATGGAATGGCGGTTGGTTTCGATGTTTCTAAAGTTGACTTTATGGGTTGCGGGGGAACAGAGCCAATTGCTATGTACTATCAAACTATTTTAGGAGTCCCAGTAATTTTCAATGCATTTAATTCGCCAGCAGATCACTACCATGGAAATGATGAAAGTTTCTCAATAGATCGTGGATTTCAACCCGGTATTGTTGCAAACGTGCTAATGTACCAACGGCTTTATGAATTGAGAAACGCGCAGCCGCGATAGATTCTAATTTATAATTCTTCTATTCCCTAATTATTATGACGGGCTCACGGTTCATTGCCCACAGCTCAAAGCAGTGATATTTATGCTAATTAGAAGTCCAATAGTAGTTGTACTTGCACATGTTGATCATGGTAAAACGACGATTCTTGATAGCGTGCGCGGTACAGGAGTTGCAAAAAAAGAAGCAGGCGGCATAACGCAGATGATTGGCGCAAGCTATGTTAGTAGAGAAGACATTGACGCGCTTTCAAAAACAGTTAGCGCTAAAATGCGCTTTGACCTAAAGATTCCAGGTCTGCTTTTTGTCGATACTCCGGGTCATGAGGCGTTTACCAATTTACGCGAGCGTGGCGGAAGCATTGCAGATATTGCTATTCTTGTAGTTGATATCCAGCAAGGATTCCAGCCTCAAACAATTGAAAGCATAAAAATTCTCAAAGAATATAAAACTCCATTCGTAATCGCAGTAAATAAAATAGATTTGCTAACAGGTTGGAAAAGCTATGCTACAACCAGTTTTCTAGAGAGCTTGGAAAAACAACCACAACATTTACGTGA
>Ga0209541_10003388_pt1 | contig 29350 bp, 35 predicted proteins | sample RifCSPlowO2_01_FD_184027 | JGI IMG/M metagenome (GOLD analysis project Ga0209541, IMG submission 184027) | Groundwater microbial communities from Rifle, Colorado - Rifle CSP2_plank lowO2_0.1 (SPAdes) (version 2) | ecosystem: Environmental > Aquatic > Deep subsurface > Groundwater | place... | reverse complement strand
AGACAAACTGGGGGTGTAAGTCAATGGCAGACTGTCGCTCTCCAAAAGCGAAAATGAGGGTTCGACTCCTTCCACCCCTGCTCGTGGTATACTTTGGATATGAATATTCGCCAAGGAACACGAGAAGATAATGCAAAGGTTTCTGAATACGTAAAGGATCTTTGGATGATGCACGCGAACCAGGATCCTGATTTTTACAACCTAAAAGTCTTCCAGGAAGCCAGTCCAGAAAAGTATTATGAGTCTATTGATGGCAAAAATTCATTACTACTTATAGCTGAAGATGAAGATAAACTTGCCGGGTTCTTGAAGCTTGACGTAAAAGAAATTGAAAGATTCTTTGTATCGAAAGAAGTTTTATACGCTGATGAAATATATGTCATCGAGCAGTATCGTGATAAGGGAGTAGGGAAGATGTTGCTCGAAGAAGCAGAAAAAATTGCAAAAACACGCAAGATCAAACTCATGAAAGCGCGAGTGTATGCATTTAATGAAAAGGCGCAAAAACTTATGGAAAAGCAAGGTTACAAAGGATTGTATTCTGAATACTACAAAATAGTAAAGTAATACGTTCCCACTTCGTTCACCAGCCCCGGCAAATGATGCTATACAATTGAGTGTTATACTTTACTTATGTCAGATGTTAACTACCTAATACTTCATGGATGCCCTCCAAATGCTGACGATATAATCCCGCATGAAAAAAGATGGATGAATTGGCTAGCAGCACAACTTCAACATAAAGGCTTTGATGCTGTTGCTCCCGATATGCCTCAACCATGGGATCCGAAATATGAAGAGTGGAGTGATGAGATGGGAAAGTTCACTAGCAACGAAAATACCATCCTAATAGGACATAGTTGTTCCTGTGCGTTTCTTGTCAGATGGTTACTGAAAACTCACAGGAAAGTCAAAAAACTTGTGCTGGTTGCACCAGGCATAATTTCAGATAGGGACTTTGCTTTATATGATTTTGAACTACCCGATGATGCCTCTTTTATTGCTGACGAAAGAGTGATATTTGTTTCAAATGATAAAGAGAATATTTTGAAATCTGTTGATCTCTATAAAAAATCCCTTAAAGCTCATATTATTCACCTTGAAAATAAAGGCCACTTTGTCATATTTGATATGGGTACAGTTGAATTTCCTGAATTGCTTGAAGAGGTAATAAAGTAAGTTCCCACTTCGTACACCAGCCCCTGCTATACAAAATCAACTTACTCTTCCACTACGCTTCCTCCTAGTTTTCGTGCCTGCTCTTTAAAAAACCTTTTTAAAGTAGATAGGTCGAGTGGTTTCAGCATATTTGGCATATATTCAAAATCATCAACAACCATAAAATCTGAAGCCATAATAAATGGCTCTATATCAACATTAAATTTTATCTTTACACCATCCCGTAGGTCCCAAAATGTAAATTCCTGCAACAGGAAATATAGATCGGCAAAATCCTTAAGCTCAGTTCGTTGGGTAATGGTTAAAAGTTTATTCACGGCAATATCAAAAAGACTATCTACTGCTAATTTTTCCGCATAGAGCGTTTGTTCCCTGAGTTGTTTATAAGGATAATGAGCAAAGTCAACTTTCAGAACTTCCTTATCTGTAAATGTTAAAAGATATATATTTACGGGCTTAGTAAATTGAGTCTCTATAGAAAAGCTGAGTTCTTGTGACCACGCCTGAAGTCGAGATAGGATGTTTTGAGAATCATATGTTCGAAATGAAAAAAAATCTAAATCGACACTAATCCTATGGTGGAGATATATTTCACTCAGCGCTGTCCCGCCAGTAAAATAGAATGCATCAGTGAAGAAATCGTCGTGAGCAATTTTATTTAGAATCGTCGCTTGGATTTGTCCGAGAGTGGTGTTGTTCCCCATATAAGAAATTCCATTAACTTTTTGTTCTTAGGAAAAAGGTTGAGTTTATCCCAATGCTGTTTTACCTGCCGAAGAGAGATCTTCTCGCCGTTGCGCGGTCCATAATTAATCATTCTTTCTAGCAAAAGCAATCTCCCGCTCGCGGTTTGCTTGAGCTGCCCTTTATCATAATCCCACACAAGACTCATATGAATATTGTAACACAAAAGATTCTCACTTCATCCACCAGCCCCTGCTGATAGTATTAGAAAGCTTCATAAACCGTTTGTCCAATAGGTTTCTTCCTGCCCAAACCCCGGCATGCGAGCTTGTACTGGCTGGATAATTTCTGGCTGTGGGTCGGGAGAAACGGCAATCACTACTGGTGTTCTTACTTTGATTCTGGGCTTTGGACTACGAGACTTGGTAATTTCTCTAAGCGTAGCGTTTCTGACCCACGCCTCTTGTCCGGGAAGATAATAAGCATCAGCTTCACCCTGTGGGAACCGATTTACTCTTGTCCTTACAAAACGAACTCCAATTCTATCACGACCTTGATACATAACTTGTGTCGGTACAGAGAATGGCATTGGTGGTGGAGGATTGTCGAAGTCATCGGGTAAGGCTGGCCACGCCTCAGTGCCAGGAAGCAACCATGGTCTATAGACTCTCGCATCGCTCTCTCTTCTCGAAACCATCACTCGCTCGCTTACTGGAGCGTGACTGCCGCCTTCAACAGACATAGTTTCATTGTACCATGTTAGATGTTTGCTATACTATCCATATGATCCTTACTACGTCCAAACCATTTTCCCCAGAAGAAATAGAGCAACTGAAAGAGCAATTCGACGTTTATATTAAAACTGTGATTGATGTTAAAAAGAAAATTTGCTGCGCGGGAATGAACCGGCACTTTGAAGGGGAAAATGTCTTGCTGGAACAGGGTTCTAATCAAAGCGATATTTGGGGTGGGGGAATCGACTTGGAAACCAAGGAAATCGATTTCAACTCATTTATTAACATCCGTCCTGCAGACAATAACACTAAAAACGAAATTCAAAGTGAGGCAGTTAAGAAACATTATAAGGAAATAACTGAATATTTTTTTGCAGAAATATTATGAATGCAAAATTTGAAGAAACTAAGGCGCTTATTGGCTCATTGTCAAATGACCTCTTCCGAGTCGCTACTCTATCACAGCGAGGATCAACTCAGGCCGCGCAAAGATTTCTTGCGGAAACAAAACGATGGACCAAGCCATTGCAAAAACACCCGACCCCTCAGTACATTTCAGACATAATTCAAGACATTTCTAAGAGGGAGGTAACTGATACTTCACTAGAATCAGCAGAAAAATATCTCATGTACGGTATTCTCTTGCAGAACTACGCGCTTCATTACTCGGGGGTTTCTAGCTCCACTTGAACAAATTGAATCGAAGGCACTTTCGTTTGTACTTGCGCTTTGATCTTGTCGATCAATAATTCTAGTTGGTCTGTCGTCAGCTCATCCTCCATGTGCACTTCCATATTCACCAATAATTTTTCGGAACCGATCTGCATGGTACGCAAGTCCAATATTTGCTTGACTTGGGGAATCGTCAGCGCCGCTTTCTTAATATGTTCTTCTACCTCAGCGCTGGCCCGTTTACCGACGAGGAAGCCTTCTACCCCGATAATCAAAACTAGCGCCAGAATCGCCGTCGTACCACCGACTAGCATAGCGCCGATAGCGTCGAAGCGTAAGTCTCCGGTTAATTGATAGAGTAATAGCGAGATTAATCCGCTCCCGGCACCCATCGCCCCCATCAAATCGAGAACAAAGGTATTCTTTGTGGCAACGGAGGAAGAATTTAAAAAAGTACGGTGAAGCTGTCTTAGTGGTTTGCCTTGCATCAAGCGACGGATACTGAGGGACAAGGCATAGCTGTTGGTGGTTAGAGCGATAAGAAGGGCGCCGTAGGCTAAATATATATGATCAATTTTCTCGGGATGGAGGAATCGGTTGAAACCGGCGTGAAAGGAGGCGGTAGCGGCCAAAGTCATCATGACAATGGCGGAAATCAAGGTCCAGAAGTAAATTTCTTTGCCATAGCCAAATGGGTGAAGCTTGTCTGCGGGTTTTTTGGCGCGCTTGTGACCCACCACCAAAAAACCCGCCGAAGTTAAATCCGCGACACCTTGAAAGAATTCCGAAAGCATCACCACGCTACCAGTAAAAAGGGCCACAACAAGATTCAAAAAGACATCCAATAAATCAACGAAGAACGATGTCATCACTACCCGATATTCCGAAATACGCTTGCTTGGTTTCACAGTATGTTCTCAATTGTATCATTTTGCTTTCTATTAAGAGAATGTCCAGTTTCTGTCAAGCATATTGATTCACTATGATATAAGTTTGTTTATATGACAGGGGAATTGATACCTCCGGATGTCGATGGCGAGGGGATGATGTACCGACCTCAAGGAGAGAGCGGACTTCATTCTGGAAACAACGGTGCTGAAAGTCTTCTAATGCAACCATACGACAGCACCATCGTCGCTCATGTCGCCCGTATTGCTTTAGCTGGCGCTTACGACGGTCAATATATTGAGGCTACAGAACAAGCAGAGTAACTCCAGTTTAACATCCCGAAGCCGAGGAGGGGTGGTGGCAAATACGCATGGTTAAAGTAGATTCTACATTTTTGACCCACTTCGGATCAATTCACGATTTTTTTCTTGTATAATATTTTTTCTATTATGGACAAAGACACCTATATCAAAGTGCGCCTCCCCGAAGAAATAAAGATCGAGATCGAAGTCCGAGCTAAAAGTATGGGCATGACGATGGCGGCATACCTCAGATTTCTGGCTACCAAGGATGTGGCCGTCCAGGACCAGAAAGCATCCCTCTTTGTAATTGAAAACCTTGAGGGAATAGTTAAGGAGCTCAATAGGCTGAGACTCAGAAGAAGTCTCCAGAATTTAAAACGATGAGAATTGATCCATTACGGGTCAAAAATGAAGAGCGAGGTTTATTTATACATATCGAGAGGAGGACATAACTCACGGCGCCGGGCAGAGGACAGGATCATTGCCATCACAGGTATAATCGCCTGGATATAGGCCACCCGGAACACAATCTCTTCCTCTTTTCTCTTGGCATCTCACATCGCATCTGACACGATTTCCGGGACCCCACGAGCCACAAGTATCTCCGTCACAGCACATGTCCGTGCTCTCTTTATTCCAAAAATCAGTATCGGCACACCACCCAAAATCAACATTATATTCCTCTCCTGATGGTTGACATTTAACCACCACATTGCTGTAGCAGGCATCACCACCAAAACTACATTTAGTATCCTCCCAAGGCTTCCATGTTGCGGAACAATTGGTGGGGGGGTTATCCGGGGGTGGCACTACCGGCACCGTAGTACAACCACAAAGAGTATCCGCTGCTTTCTGCCAGCGTTCTTGACTAAGACAGCTCGCTCCTTGTGACGATGAAGAATAAATCTTGCCTGGTCCGTTACCGCAAGTTACTGTAGCTCTAGAGTAACAGCCTCCTGATATTTGACTATCGGCTTGCATTGTCACCGTCGCCGGACAGGAAATCGTCGGCTCACCCTGAGTCTGAGAGTTTTGGTTCCCTTCCATATTACCGGTACTGACAGTGGTGGTTCTATTTCCTTGCATTTGTTTCATTATTTGTAGTGCACTTTGGTAGCCGAATTCAGTGGACGCTTCTGATCCCGTAGTAACGGCTTGATTGCGTACTTGTTGAGAAACAGAGATAAGAAGGTAGGTGATAAGAACTAGGAATCCGAGGATGGCAAAGATGGCAATTCTGCTACGACTAAGTTTTTTTTCTAAATCATCAACTCCACTGACCATAAATATCACTATGACAGAAAAAAGATGACCTGTCAAGTACTGAACACAATGTCTTGTAAGTGTAGGCAAATTGTCAAGCGCCATCTTTCCTAAAGGTCTAGCCTGAAATAGGTTATTAATTTATGACGAATTATGATAGAACCTGGTATTTCTCACAGTGAAGATGAACAGGCAGAAATAACACCGGAACAGATCGGTTATTATGAGGCCAATCCGGAGGGCGGCCTTCCTCCTGCATGGATGCGGATAATATACGATTACTACGAGGAAGAATAAACCCATAACAATTTCGTTCTTGACAGCGAATTTTTTTTGATATATCATCTTTGGTGAACAGTTGTTTACTAAACATGAATACCACCTTGGCACTAAAAAAAATTCGCACTTTTTTCCGCACCCAGAAGCGATTGCCGACCTACCAGGAACTGGCTGATCTGATGAATTTCGCCTCCAAAAATGCCGCCTTCAAGCTGGCCCAAAAACTGATTGAGGCGGGTTATCTGGAAAGCGATGACAAAGGAAAACTGCTTCCCAAAAGACTGTTTGCGCCGCTCCCTAACTCAGGTATCGTCGCGGCCGGCTTTCCCACGGTCGCCGAAGAAGAATTAAAAGATCTCGTTTCTTTTGATGAATATCTGGTCAACAATCCTGATTCCACCTTTATCCTCAGCGTTTCCGGAGATTCCATGATTGACGCCGGCATTCACGACGGCGATCTGGTGCTTGTCGATAGGGGACAGCCAGTTAAAAATGGCGATATTATTGTTGCCAGCGTCGACGGCGACTGGACAATGAAATATTATCACAAGACTGGCAACAAAGTAGCGCTAGTTCCCGCCAACAAAAATTTTCCGAAGATTTACCCGCAGGAAACTTTAGAAATTGCCGGAGTCGTTATCAGTGTCATCCGAAAATACCACTAACATGAAAAAGTTAATACTAAGACTGTTAAGCAACACGAGACGGCGCCATCAGCCCGCCCTCGGCAAAGATAATGCCTATTTCCACAAACACTACGTCGTACAGGTGGTAAACTAAAGTATCATGCCTGATAGTGGAGAAGTACTTCATCCGCCGACGACTATTGCCGAAGCTGCTGAAGAGGATCCCATTGGCTCCCGATACGTGGAACTGGTCGCTCGAGCCCATGAACGATATGGCGATCGAGCATATATTGTCGACTACCCGCCCCCGGGGACTTTTGCTCCTGAAATCATTCATCCCCGATTGGCGCCTGATTTAGCCTCTTCAGGCTCGGTAGAACAATTACGTCTGCAACTTAAAATTCTCGAGGATCAAATTCCACCGTCCGGGGAAAGAGGTCGGGCTTTAATGATGCGAGTCCGAGGTCTAGGCGCCCTGATCGATAGCATAGAAAACCCCAATCATATCCAACCCAGCGATGTGGCGAAAATTGCCTACGGCTTTGATCCGAAAGAGCTTCCAAAAATGACCACGGCCGAACATGAGCAGTACTCCCAAGAAGTTCTCCATGAAATTCCCCCTGAGTTACGACCGACCCACCCGACCCCCAAGTCTATAAATGAAGCCCGGATCTTATTGACCAACTCGCTCCGAGTCCATTCTTTGGCAGAAGGGGATGACTTAACCCGAGAAACATTTTTTAAAACAGCCGCCGGTTTATTAAGAGACCAAGCTAGAGCCGTAGGTCTACTATTACCGGAGTCCGAGATAAAAGCAGTCCTTACTGCTAATGAAAGCGCCGATTTCTTTTTGTTATTCAACCCGGAACATCCGGTCACCTATGCTTTTGTCAATAAGAAGCCAGAGCTTCACCCGTTACCAGCGCAGGTAGCCTCGCTTTTAGCTCATGAGGACGGCCATTTAATCCATTTGAGACGGATGTTCGATAATGCCATCCGCCAAGGAAGAACTGAAGATGCCATCTTTCCGCTAGGACCCCAGGCAGTCTCGGAGGGAATTGCCGATGCTACGGTCCGAATTCTATTTCCTGATGCGGAATCATTCTATGCCACCGCAGTGGCGCTTTATCAACTTACCGGAAATGCGGTGAATGAGGCACATCTTAAACACGTCTGTGAAACTACTTATGGCGCTCCCGATGATCCAAAACGACTTACTCTAGGAGAAAGAATTGACTGGGAAGCCTATCTCCGTCATGAGCAGGATACTTTGCAATATGGGCAAGATGAAGCCGACAAGCGCTTTATCACTGACTATCAAAAAAGTCGTTTTACGAATAGGGATTTTGCCGAAAGAAGACTCAAGATTGTTAAATATTATGGACCCTACGTCTATGTGGGCGCTTTTTATCGCGCCTGGGTGGCCAGGCAACTCGATGGGGTAGAAGATAAAGCGGGGAAACTTCTGGAACTATGTGACACGCTGCCGACGGCCGTCGGCAGCGTCAAAGACTATGTCTGAGCCTCGCCATCAAGGTCAAGTGTTTCTACAAACCGCCTCCAAATCTTTGGATTGCGCGGATGTAGCATTAGTGACTTGTCATACTTATCTCTATCTTTAGCGCCTAATTTGGTAATATCAATTAAGCGATCCATTAACACTTGACTTCTGACGTCAGACTTTGGTATCGCGCTATAATATTCCATTACTTGACGAGCAATAATGTCCGCAATTTGTTCAGTAGTAGAAATATCTCCGATGTCAAACCCCACTGTATACGCCGTAGCCAGAACGCCACTGCGATCACTATGACTAACTCTGTTATCAAACATATGGATAAATTCCGTCGCAGTTACGACTTTCCGAGCCTTCTCATTGAAAAATTCTCCATTATTTTGGCGACCATTCATTATCAACACACGCATCATAAGACTGCCAATCAGATTGTCAAATTCTTCAGATCTACTATCAGGCGAAACTGACATAAGCTCTCTAAAAGCTAAACTGCGATCAAAAGCGGTCCTTAACGGTTCATTCCCCAGTATCTCGTCTATCTGCCTCCGCATAAGATCATCATCAGTAACAACCTGCTCACTGGGATGAATTACCTGAGCTTCCTCAGCTCTAATCGCTACTTCCCTGAATGCCCGGCCGATCCTTAAAGCTTGAGTGACAGTTCGATTACTAGTGTCCATTGTTAATTGTCGGCTACTATCCGTCTGGCTTTCAGAAATTTGCTGGAATGCGGAGACTCTCAGCAGGCCCATTGCCCTTGGTGGAATCCACCTTTTTCCCAGTTTGTACCCCACAAATGCAATGCTTTGTACTACCTCAAACGCCTCGGTGCCACCGGCAATTCCCAGTTCCTTTGAAAGTCCTTTGTCACGGATTGCACCAGTTAACTCAGAATTGAATCTAGCGAACCCTTTTTGATCATGACGCATTAATCTTTCCCGCAGGGCTTGCGCCTCATCGAGTAGGCGATCCTTTTGGGTAGGATCGTTGATTCCAGTTTGGATAAAAGTCTCCAGTAGCGACGGCAATTCGGCTTGTCTCTGATCCCGTTCTATTGGCATAAACCTCACATTATACTTGCTGGATGGGGTATAATCAATACGAATCGCGGGTGTGGTTCAATGGTAGAATAGCTCCCTTCCAAGGAGCAGACGAGGGTTCGATTCCCTTCACCCGCTCACGTTAAACAAGGTTAAGACGGCGCCGATGATGAAGATAATCAGCAGGACGAAACCAGTATAACTGAGCACTCCTAATTTAAACTCTGGTTTGCGGTTGCCGTTAATCAGCGACTTCCAGAAAGCAAAAATTACAATAGCGCTTTGGATACTGAGTAGCACTCCACCAACTAGGCCAAGGACACTAATGAAATCGCGTGCCCCGAGCACGAACAGGGCGAGGGGCACTAAAATGGTCGCTAACAGCGCCTTTTCCCGAGAAAAACCGTAGTCAAACTGGAAAAGACTTCTCATTGCGATTCCAATTGCTAAAAAGCTAGTCGACATGGTAAAAAATGCCAGAATATTCCCTAAAACAAAGACATTTCTTCCCACCACTATTCCAAGTCCCACGGTAGCCAGTTCTGTGGTTTCTTTCCCCGTCACTCCCACCACGAAAAATAGGAATAAAGCATAAACAAGAAATACAATTAAATTGGCACCAATAATTACCACAGGCAATTTTTTTTCTTGCCCAATTAACTCCTGTCTAATTTGTGGGATCACAATCGTCCCGCTAAGGGCAAAGAGTAGCACCCCATAGGGCACCGCCATCTGGGATAAATTCCAATAATAAACATTGTCACTTTTAATATGAGGCCAGGCCAAAACCCCGATTGAGGTGACAATCAGCAACACAAATACTTCTAGCCCTAATTCGAATCGCTTGACAATATCCAGCCCTTTATAAACGATGACACTCCCCACAACAAAAAATGCCAAACCCCAATGTAATGAAGAGCCACCAAATAGGGAAGAAAGCACTGTTCCTTCACCAATCATGTAGGCCAAAAGCGTTCCATAGCCAGCTAATAATCCAATCATCAGAGAAAGACGCTTTACATGATAACCAAGATAAAAACCGCCATAACCGGGAATTTGGTGCTTGTGTTTGGTGCGCAGGGTAATTTCCGCAAACATCAGCTGGAGAATAATCATCGCCAAAGAAAGAATTATCAGCATCACGATTCCTGGCAGGAAGCCTACTTTGGATACGGCATAGGGGATACCAAGAATTCCAGCACCGATAATAGTGCCAATAAGAGTCGCGCCCGCCTGTAAAATTGTAATATTCATTTATTTATTTCCGGAATGATACTTTTTGTGAACTTCCTTTAGGCGCAGATTAGTGACATGAGTATAAATCTGCGTCGTCGAAATATTCTTGTGCCCAAGCATTTCCTGCACGGAGCGGAGGTCCGCTCCGTGCGCCAGCAAATCGGTGGCGAAACTATGCCTCAATACGTGCGGGCCGATCCGAACCGTTATGCCCGCCTTTTTCCGATGTTTCTCCACCAGTCGCTCTACAGATCGCGTCGACAACCGATATTGATCATCACTGATCGGATCCTTAGGCTTAGGACCAGAATACCGTAAAAAAAGCGCCCGATAGGCATCATTTCTTCCCCCGAGATACTTTTCCAGCCAGTGAACTGCCGCATCGGACATAAACACCACCCTGGCTTTGCCACCTTTACCAATCACACTAAATTCCGCCTCTTTAAGATTAACATTATCCTTATTCAGCCCGACCAGTTCAGAGACACGGAGCCCCGTAGAGAAGAGCATTTCCAATAAGGCTCGATCCCTCAGCCCCTGATCTTTTTGGGTATTGGGAGCTTGAATTAGTTTCTTCACTTCTTCCGGCGATAAAAATTTAATCGTTCGGTCGCGGGTTTTTCCCAATTCAATCTGTTCCGGAGACAGGACTTTGTAATTCTTCTTGATGAGAAAGCGAAAGAAGGAACGAAGTGCCACTAAAAAATAGTTCTGGGTTTGTCTTTTCAGTTCGCCCTTAAATGGATTGAAATAGTCCCGCGATAGATATAAGCGAAAGCTGCGGACCATTTCATCATCAATGGCTTCAACCTTAATCTCCGGGTTCTCTTTGGTAATCCAGCGGTGAAAGAATTCCATGTAATAGGAATACATTCGAACCGTTTTTGGGGAAAGATTTCGATCTAGCTCGCAGTATTCAAGAAAGCGGTCAATGGCTTTTTTAAGATCCATCCTTACATTAAACGACATTCCTGCTTAAAAAGCAAGCCAGAACCGGTTTTTTTGAATTGAAAACAGTCGGCGGTTTACTTGTCGCTCTGAGTATTGCCCATTTGCTGGAGCTCTACAAAGGCTTCATCGGTTTCAATCTGTTTCTGGACCAAACGTGCCTCGTCGTATCTTTGCATCAAGGCATAGAAGGCAACTCCCAGAATAACCGAAACGATGACAAGAAGACCGGCAACAGCGGTAGTGTTGTCAGAACTTTTGTTTTTTGCCATATCTCATTGTGGAATATTTCACTGGTCTTTGTCAAGGGCAATTTTAATTGCCAGTCAGGATTTGACTAGAGAACGAGCTGTTGCTAGGGCTTGTTCAAACGTATCATTAGGGACGCCAATAAAAGGCATAACGGTATTAAAACGAGTTTTCTCTAAAAGTTCCAGATTCATCTCCATGCCACCTCTGACTACGGCCATCCATTCTTTATCACTAAGAACTCGGCCTTTTATCCCGCCATGAATTCTAGTTAGAACCAATTCCAAACCATCGCTTTTGATTGTTCCAATCCAATCGCCGCCGCTAACCGGTAACACATGGGGATAGCGATTTCCTGACAATAAATAAACCAGGGCACAGCCGACAAGATAATCCATTTCCTGACGAGAATATTCATAAATCCAAGGATATTGGCTGCGTACCGCTCGATTTAGTCTTTCTGGCCGATTGCCAAATCGTTCTTTCAATTGCTCCATAACTTTAGAAGCTCCAGCTGCTTGTTTTCTTTGACGAGCATTAAATTGAGCAATTCCTGGTTGCAAACTATCAAAATCATCTGTATACCGAAAATGATTGGCCGATCTATTGCTTCCAGTCTGGACTATTCCCATTTTGATTCCCGGATATGGTTCAAAAGCGGTAGTGAAACATGGATAACTTAAGCCATTATGAATCTCACTTTCCCAGAAGGCCCCAGGCTTGGCAATGCGATATTTTCTGGCGGCTGATTCCTTCAAACGACTGGTAAAACTATCATGAAGTTTTCCTAAAGCGCTAAAGTCACGCTTTACCTGAGCTCCTTCAGTGGAGTTGGCTGGCCAAAGTGAAACATTTAGCGCTAAATAATGAGATCGACCAGCGGCGTGGACCTCGGTGAGCCAAATGGTGGAATAAAGCCCACTTGCTAGGAAAGCAACTCGGATTCTCTCCACGCCTTCTTCGGTGCCATGCATTGCTCTTACCGACTCTTTTATTGGTTCCAATTGCGAAAAAACCGCTGGCGCAATAGTGCTAATATCATAAGGATTAAGATTGCCGAGATGTATCCCGTCTGGGGCTCCTTCAGTAGGGACATCGATAGCCGAATAATCGAAAATGTCACAAAGAGAAATGGGGACGTCATCAACTTCAAATTGTCGCACCGTTCTAAAGCGATCGGCGATATTTTGGGTTCGTTGCGCCACCGTTTCTGAATTCATACCCTATAGTATAACACAGGTAAGTCAATTTCCTTGCGAGACGCTCAATAACACGCTATAATAGCGCAAATGAACAAGAAACTTCTAAGATACATTGGGGCTGCTTTATATGTCTGCGAGGGAACTAAAGCCCGCAGAGATTACCGAGGAAATGGTTATATTTATTCAATAGAATTAACGAATTCAGATTCAAAGATAATCAGGTTGTTTTCTATGTTTCTAAAGGATATTATAGAGGCTGACTGGAATAGGGTGAAAGGCCAATTATTTATTTACCCTGATTTAGATGAGCAAAAACTCATAAAGTTTTGGTCAAAAGTATCAAATATTCCGCAGAAACAGTTCCAAAAATGTATTATGTTAAAAGCTAAAACAACTAAATTTAAGCCAAGTCCTTATGGAACATTTAAAATTAGGTATAGCTGTAAGGAAGATTTTTTGAAACTTGAGAGAATAATAGATGAATTTTGGAGAGGTGCAGGAGTGGTTTAACTGGCAGACCTGGAAAGTCTGTGTCCGGGCAACTGGACCGCGGGTTCGAATCCCGCCCTCTCCGCCAAGCTCGAAGCAGCTTAATTAGCCAGGCATTGGCAAATCGCGGCCTGGCACACCTTTACCGTCCCGCTGGGACAGGCTGAATCTCGTGTTTGCTCCATGTTATAGTCAAGACTCATGCAGTACCCATCGCGACAGGGTAAGCCGGAACAATCATCGGCGGTGATACATGATTTCTTAACACTCCCTAAGGTCGGAATGGGAGTTTGCGTCGGAGGAGTTTGGGTAGGAGAAGTTTCTGACGGTGTCAAATAGGGGGTAGCCGTTGGAACTACATAAGTTTTTTTTGATTCTGGGTTGAATATGGTATTTTTCGCAAATATCACGCCAACTAAAAATCCGCAAAGAAAAATTATTGCCATAATCGAAGCCATTCGTTTCGTTAAGAAGGGGACCGGAGGGGATTGAGTAGTTTCTTCCACAATGTTTTATTATAATTAGCATACTACATGAAGGTCAAAAACACTACTGGACTATCCAGCGATGAGGCGCAAAACTTACTGACCCAGCACGGCAGTAACGAAATCGTTGCCCAGTCAAGGCAAACCCCATTAGCCATATTTGTTTCCCAATTTAAAAGCCTCTTAATAATTTTGCTGATGACTGCGGCCGCCGCTTCCTTATTTTTAGGCGACTTGATTGATGGAATCTTTATCCTTTTAATTGTGGTTCTAAACGGCATTCTTGGCTTTGTTCAGGAATATAAGGCAGAAAAGGCGATCACGGCGTTAAAAAAAATGACTATCGCCACCGTTCGCGTTATTCGCGATGGCGTCGAACAAAAAATTGACAGCAAACTTTTGGTGCCTGGCGACGTAATTATTCTCGAGGAAGGCGACAAGATTCCCGCTGACTGCACGCTCATAGAAAGCATTCACCTGGAAGCCAATGAGGCTTCACTCACTGGAGAATCACTTCCCGTAGAAAAAGACCACAATGACGAAAATGAAAATCACGTATATTTGGGAACGATTGTTGCAAAGGGAAGGGGAAAGGCCATTGTAATAGCAACCGGAATGCAAACGCGTTTCGGAAAAATCGCCACCTCACTATCCGAAATTCGCAAAGAAGAAACTCCCCTACAAAAAAAGCTCGATATTTTGGGAAAACAGCTGGGATTTTTGGCACTCTTCGCCAGTGGGATAGTTTTTGTAATCGGGATCATCGCCAAAAATCCCCTCATTGAAATGATTCTCACCAGTATCAGTTTAGCCGTGGCGGCAGTCCCAGAAGGTTTGCCCGCCGTTATCACCATAACGCTGGCTATTGGCATGCAGCGCATGGCGCGAAAAAAAGCCATTCTTAGGAGTCTCTCCGCCATTGAAAGTCTCGGCAGTGCCACCGTTATCGCCACAGACAAAACCGGAACACTAACCCGCAACGAAATGCGCGTCGCCACAATATGGATTGACAACATATCGCTTCCTTATAATGACCAGTCACTCACCGCGTCTCAGCCCCTCTTTGAAAAACTCCTTACCGCTGGAGTTCTTTGCAATAATGCCCGTCTCGGGGAAAGTGGTATTTTAGGTGACACGACAGAAGGAGCGCTTATTTTACTGGCCAATGATAAGGGGATCGATATTAACGTGATGAAACAGCGTGGCGAATTGGTGGAAGAATTTGCTTTCGATCCAATAATTAAGCTCATGACCGTGGTCTGGAACGATGTCAAGGGAATACATGTATATGCCAAAGGGGCTCCGGAAAGTATTTTGGACCGATGTAGTTTTGTTTTGGGGAAACAAGGAGCGCAAAAAATCACCCCAACAATTCGAGATGAAGCAAAAAAAGCCTTTGAGGAATTTGCCAAAAAAGGACTGCGTGTATTAGCTCTAGCATATCAAGATACCAATGTCATTCCCAAGAGGCGGGAAGAGGCAGAGCAAAATCTCATCATGATCGGACTGGTAGGAATTGCCGACCCACCGCGCGAAGAAGTTGCGGCAGCAATTGGGATTGCCAAACAAGCCGGAATCAGAACGATTATGATCACCGGGGATAACGAACTTACCGCTCATGCGATCGGAGCCCACATTGGGCTTATTGCCAAAGGGGAAGAAATTATCACCGGAAAACAATTTGCGTTGCTTTCTGATGAAGTGGCGCTGGAGCGACTTAATACCATTAGTATTTTTGCGCGGACCACACCCGATCAAAAACTGCGCATCGTTCAGCTCCTGCAGAAAATGGGCCATACTGTTGCCGTCACTGGCGACGGGGTGAACGATGCGCTCGCCTTAAAACAAGCGGATGTTGGCGTCGCCATGGGCATCACCGGAACTGATGTCGCCAAGGAAGCCGCCGACATGATTATTACCGATGACAATTATGCTAGTTTAGTGGTCGCCGTCGAAGAGGGGAGAACTATTTTTGACAATATCAAGTCGGCGATTCGGTATCTGGTCGGCTGCAATATTGGAGAAGTCGCCGCGGTAGTTGGCGGCATATTCATGGGCTGGCCCCTCATTTTGACACCACTACAACTTCTCTACATTAATTTAATCACTGATGGATTACCGGCAATTGCCCTGTCCGTAACTCCCAAGCATGATAGTGTCATGACTAGGCCACCCCGAAAGCAAAAAAATATCTTCGATACTCATGATAAGAAATGGCTCGTGGAGGTGTCTCTCCTAACAGCGGGGATCGCTCTGATCGCCTTCTACATCGGGAACGCGCAAGGCGGCCTTGTCGTTGGTCGCGCTATGGTGTTTACTACCATCGTCCTATCACAGAGTTTTATTTTGCTTGACACCTGGGCAAAAAACGCCTCGGCATTCCAGAAAAAAATCTTCACTGACAAAATATTTCTTGGCGCGTTTATTGCTCCGTTTATTCTCCAACTATTAGTGCTCTATGTGCCGCTTTTCTCGGGAGTTTTCAAAATTACTGCCATTTCTGTTCCTCAATTTGTCTATGCAATCGCACTCTCTTCAATCCTCCTCGTTGCCTCCGAAATCCGCAAGAGAGCGCTCATTTAATACTGGGGCAGGCCGCTTGGTAGTTGGATACTGGGTACCTTCTTCGTATTCTCCTGCACCTTTTGCATCATGATGCTAAAATCGGTGAATTCAACATCCGATGGGGGAGTGAACACTGAGTCGCTTACCACCGCCACCTTACAACTTTGTTTGTACTGTTCAAACTGACCGACATAATCGGTCTGACTCTGTTGCGTTGTCACCTGATCCTGACCAGTTACTTTAGGAGCTGTCATCATGAAGCCCTTTTTAGTTCCGGTGTCCCAGATATACGTCTTGTCGCCGTTGATAATAACGTTGCCGCTTTTGGTATTGGCGTCAACCTGGATTCCTTCCATTCGTACCCGACCATTCTTGATGTATGCTAAAACGGTCGACCCATCTTCAAGCTTCTGCTCGCATTTGAGTGTCATTGACTTGGAAAGGGCATCTTTTAGGGAAGCGAAAGTCGAGTCATTGTTGGATCCGTCAGTTGGACCAGAAGTTACTGAGGTGGTCGTCCCGGTACTAGACTGATTACCAGTGTTGCTTTTTTGAATAATGAAGAAGGCTCCGCCGAGCAAAATAACCGCCGCGATTATTGCAATCATTTTTGGTTGCATAGAATGTTGTTGTGAAACGATTAACACGCTTATTATATCATAGTTGAAATTTATCTTGAAATTTGCTATACTATAGGTTCGTTAGATAACGTTGAGAAAGCCCATTCCCGAAGGCTGGGAATTGCGTGCGTTCGCGCGTTGACGTTTTGGCTTCAGATTAACCGATCCTCATCAGAGGCTTCGGCTCTACCCACACATCTCGCAGTATCCCCTGAGGAGGGAACACAATGCCGTCTCGAAAACATGAAAACGCTTCCCTAGTCCTATTGGCGATTATTGCCGCCCTGACGCTAGTTCTGGTAATACAGAACATCTTACACCGCACTCCCGCCGCCAATGGCCAGGAGCTCGATCAAGGCTCGGGGCAAATGGAACCTGTCCAGTCCACCGAGATTACTGGCGTTCTGAACGTCGGCCCTGAGCCCCGCGGTTGTCACCGATGGGTCATCTGGGATGGAGACGCCGGATATCTTTTTCTAGCCACAGTCGCCGAGTCAGACCAAATGCGACCGTACATCGGCCAGACCATCAAAGTTTGGCTCCGCCGGGGCTCATGCGGCTCCTATCCAGGTCCGGATGAAGTGTTCGTTCTCAGTTCGTTTCTTGGACCAGCACAGGAAGACTCCAAGCTCTTCTTACCGATACTGTCGAGGCACGACCTGATGGTCAAGCCGACGCCGACGCCGGACTATGGCAGGTTCTCTTTCGGTTATCTCCGCAAAGGGGACAGCAATAGCTGCCAAGGCGAGGTGTACAAACAGGCGAGCTGTGAAGGAGGCGGAAACGGTCCACTTTGGCTTGATCGGGACCACGTCCTCGACGGACTCAATAACAAGTACGTTGGACTTGATGGAAGTAGGACGTTCCGTTGTGATGGACGGCTCTTCATCATTGTTGATGAGGTCTACGAAAATCCGCCGAATCCGTGTTCCGCGACGCCGACGCCGGAACTAGAAACTCCCGGACCTGTGCCGCGTCTCACTGCGACGCTCACCCCCGGCGCATCGCCGACCAATGCCTGTCCTGGGCAACCGACCGTTCCGCCCGTGACACCTGGTGTACCAACACCGCCGTGCCCACCACAGAAAGTGAGGTAACATCTGAAGCCACACCCCGCATCACGGGGACCACCCGAAACAAGGGCGGCGAGTGCCGCGTTGTTGTGCGCTTCGCGCACCACTTCCTGGCTAGTACCGCCGCCCTTGTTTCACCCCCCCAAATACAAACAATGATTACTTTGCAGATTCTAGCAGTTGCCTCTGAGTTTCCTTCCATTGATACCACTCTTTAACCATATGATCCACAAAAGGCGCTGGACAATTAAATTGATCCGCCAAATGAATGAAGGGCAAGGCGTATTCCAATATTTCCGGATCAAGTTCGTGATCCTCATACCATTTTCTCGCCGCGGCCGGCGGAATATCACCCCGAGACTTAGTATAGGCACGAGACACTTTGCCCCGAATCCGGGCTCCCATAACTGGTGCCGCATCCATCCGTGAACGATGCACTAGTTTTAGTTGCCTCTCCAAGCTCCTTAGATTCAACCAGGGGAAATATTCAATTCGTATTCCTGCTTTATGCATGGCGTGAGCCCGAGCTAAAAATGATTCCACTTCTCTCCGATAATAATCTGGATCATTAAATGTTTCCGAGGGAAGCTTGCCAGTGGCAATCATCGATCGTCCAAATGAATTGGCTAGCAGCTTGGTCCATTCCATAGACTTGAAGTCCTCTAAGACATGAGTTTGGTGGCCTAGAGAATCAAAGAAGCGTCTTAATCGATGCGCTTCCTCATAAACCTTGTCATCATCTTGCCCAGGCAATGGCACCGGGGCAAAAGCAATCTGCCGCCGTTCGTGATCGTATTCGAGACTGCCATCTGGCTTATAACTGACGCTGGTGAATAGACTACCACGAACTACTCTAATATTCGGTCTGTTTCGAAGAACTTGTTGCGCCAGTTCGCCAGTGCCAACGCCATTTTGAGTCAGCAGGATAGTCACATCGCCATCATATTCAGTGAAAGGTTGCAGGGCGGCGGCCACCTCGTGAATCGGCACCGTAACAATAACCAGCTGAGGTGGCCGCTCCGAACCCAAAACTTCCGTGGGATTATCGCTCAGCTTCACTTGATGATCAATATACACTGGCCTTACATCAGGAACACTTCTCACTATGCCATAAGTCTGAATACCGGCAAGCCTTTTAGAATAAAATGCAATTTCCCGTAAAAAATATCCACCAGTTTGCCCCACACCAACAACGGCGATAGAGGAGAAAGGCTGAAGAGTTTCTGAATTAGTTGGTCTCTCAGTTTCCGTCATAATTTAACCCCCGGGGTTAGAAATGAACAAAGCGCCCGGATCGCTGTTCTTCATTTTTTAAGCTCTTTTTTCTTTCAATCCGTCGATACAATTCTTCTTTGCTCATACCAGCTTTCAAGTCAAGGACTAGTCCTCGCCGATAAGCCGAATAAATTTTCCCCCGACTCCAAGGGGAGATATCCTTCGGGATAACCAAAGTGTTAATATTGGCTTGAAAGGGTTGGACCAGTGCCACCATTGGAGCCTCTTGAGCGCCAGTCAAATGTAGTCTATGCGCTACTCGCCGGATCTTCGATGACGGTTCAACTTCTAGTAAACGAGCCACAAGAAGATTTGATCGGCTCTGAATATCGATGACCACGGCAGGACCAGTATCTTCCTCGTCAAAAGGATTAGTGTATGTAACTTCATCCCCAAATAATACTTCGATTCCCTTGGAACTTTCCATCCTGGTAGTGGGTAGTTCTCTCTGTTCTCCCATAATTGCCCCAATTTTATCACATTTAGGATATAATGGGCGCTATGACGGCAGAAGCAGGGGATAGATCTAGAACAATTGCAACCGGACCGCATATTTTGCGCAGTACTGAGCTGGCGCCACTTACCTATGAGGCGCCTATTGAACATATTGGGGAAATTCCAGTAACTTACGGCGCAGAAGGCGAATATTTATCCACCAGAAAACTAAAAAAACCCTACGATGATTTAGCGGCGCAAGGAATCATCACCCCGGAGCAAGAAATACAGAGATATCTCATTGCCAATGCTGGCTTTAATGGTCGTTGGGTTTTCCCCGGAAACTACCGCGTTGAGAGCGATGAGGAACAAGAGCGCGCCGCCCGTCGTACCGCTCGAACGGCTATCCGATTACTAAATGACCGTGACTGGGGCGGCGCCGATATTATGTACATCGGTTCTATTACCGTATCAAACGATATGCCGCAACGAGTGGTAGAAATAATGGCTAAGGAAGGTTTTTCTGTTGGGGAAGCCCGCTTCTATGCCTTGGCTTGTGCTTCAACCGGAGTGGCCACGGTAAATTTTGCTCGGGAGCACCAGGGCGAAGATGTTAGTGCTTTGATTATCGGGCAAAATAGCCTCAGTGGCGATCGAGTCGACCCGAATAATCCACAGATTACGGCTACCTTTGGTAATGGCGTTGGAGGATTGGCTTTAAACGGCAGGGAAATTAGACATCATGGTGGCCATACCAAAGTAATTAGAGATGAAAAAGGCGCCATTTGTGTCCCGTCCTTATATCATCTCCCCGATGTATTTGACAGAACGCCACCGCCTGACTGGGTTGAGGTTGATCCCAATGCCGAAAACGTCTTCGCCTACGACACCAGTGGCAATATGATGATGATCATGCCGATACCCGCAGAAGGAGCCCAATACGCTACTGTTGATCCGATAGAATCGGTGCGCTGTTTCTCAAAATCTTCCGCTGAGCCGCTGATGATGACGCTAATAGAATGGTACGAAGCCCACACTGATAGTTTACTGGGGACTGGCTTAGCCCATCAAGCCACTAAACAAACTCTTGAGGGAATTTTACGCTATGCTTGGAAAAACTATATTAGAGTGGATCAAAAAATTGGTATGTCGAAGGTCGATCACATCCCCCAGCTCCGGGGAATGAGTAAGGAAAAGTTTAATACCATGTTTCCCTTCATGATGAATAAAAGAGGGGTGAGAATGAGCAATTTTAGTGATGGTACCTGGATTGTGCCACTCGCCGAGATGGGGAAGAGGGGAATGATTAAACCTGGAGTACCATTTCCTAATTTTGTCTATGGAGTGGGATTGACGATTTCAGCAGATATTCTGGAATTTTTACAACAAAACTCCCGGTCCTAATTCGTGAGAGGCTTTATCGTATTCTTCTGGTCGCTCTTCGGGGTGAGTCTCGTAATATTCTCTCATCGTCGCTTCTAAACCAAGATCTCTAATATTATCCCAAGCATAAACGCCGCGAGGATCCTGGCCGCGCATCCAAGGCGATAGGGGACGATTAAGCAAGTGCATCATCATCGCGTCAGCCCGAGTAAATCCTCTCATCGCCGGATCTCTCCAGGCAAAGTCTCGTCTCATCTCATCCAGCTCAGCCCCAGTAATAAGGTGACCAATTTTTATTCTCAATGGTGAGGTTAGATTGGTAGCCTGACGAAAGCCTTTTGCTGAAGGGACCCGTAGCGCATGAGCCCCATCAAGATATATTGGTAAATAGGCGGCATTGGGATGCTTCTCTGGGTCCAATAGTCTACCTACTGTAGATACGCCTCGGTGCACCCCGCCGGTGCGCCTTCGAGTAGTTTCTGGAGAAATACCAATAATACTACCAGGCGTATCTAATAACACACCGGCTCGCTCATAGGCGGCTTTATTTATATCAAAGGCTTCCTCGCGCTCAATGACTCCTTCTATGCCGTTTTCATCAAAATGGCCTTTAATAAGATAGGGTTGAACTACTTCTATTAATTCCATATTGCGACGCTTTGCGTGCCGCTTAACTAATTCTGGGTTGGCGATAGTTTTTACTTTAGGAAAGCGGCCAGTAAACTTGACTGATATGAACCAGGCAAAAACCTGCTCTTGACTAAGACGCAATTCAGGAATCAAAACTGAATCGTTAACATAAATGGGGTCAAGGTCGACAACGTGAGGGCCAAAACCAGCGACCACAGAGCCTGTTTCCTGGTGGACTCTTACTTTATCCAATTCCCTATATCCAAATTCCGCATCAACTGGTTGTTCAACGATGGTTCTTGTCAAGCTGGTAACATTTCCATCTATAAATGAATGTATTCGGTCGTGACTTAGAATAAAAGCCTCTTTACCCATGGCCGATATTATACACTATGGCAGGGGTTTGGGGCTCGGGGTAGGGGAGAGGCCGGCAATAATATTCTGGAGGTCTTTTTGGAGCTTGGTCCAGATTCCCTCGCCGCTTTTGGGAATTAAAATGTATTGTTTATCATCGGAATAGGCGTCACGAAGGTAGTTGTCGGTCGTTAGGACAACCTGAGTGACGCCGTATCGGTCCGATTTAGGTGCTTCTTTGAGAAATTTGTTGACTAAATCGATGGGAATATCGGTTTTGACATTACCTTCGAGATCGTTTATAAGAGGAATCACTTTGGGAATGAAACCAACACTTAAAACTTTGTCCTTTATTGCGGATAGAAATAACTGCTGGCGGTGAGCGCGCCCGAAGTCGCCGCCGTCCTCGGGCGCGTGGCGCGACCGCACATACTTTAGCGCGGTCGCGCCATCCATATGTTGTTCCCCAGAACTAAAACTGAGCGTTTCATACCGACACGGAAACGCCAATTCCGGACTTTCCGTCGCCACCGCAAACAGCTCGTCCAGCTTCTCCAAATCGTCTGGCGACGTGCCACACAAGTCTTCCTCTTTTCCATCCACCGGATATAAATTATCCGTAAAACTGCGGGCCACCGCTATTTCCACCCCATCTAAGGTGTCAACAGCCTGTTTAAATCCCTCAAAATCAATTGCCAAATAATAATCCACTGGAAAACCGACAATGTCACCGATCACTTTCTTCACCAAATCGCCTGCACCCTGTTCGCTTTTATATTCCCGCTTCAAATCAGGATAATTTTTGGGGAATAATCCCATTTGATAAACCGAATTGATCTTCCGGGAGAATTCATCCCCCGATTCCGTGGGAATTTCTGTCCAAATATCTCTCGGTAGCGACACCATCAGCGCCGTTTTCTTCTCAAAATCAACCCGGAACACCATCATCGTGTCCGTTAAATAGGCGCCCTCGTGCCCAGCGCCGCCATAACCCATCATCAAAATAGTAAAGTCTTTTTTCTCTTTGGGAATCTGCCGGGACCAGGTTTCTGAATGGGTATTAATCGTGGAATAAAGATTGCCAAGCCGGACAACAAATAAAACCAGGAGAATGAGTATGACTGATCCTACAGCCATAATTGCCCGCTTTCTTTTGTCCATAACTGTATATTGTAGCGTAACATATGCTAAAATGGAAATCTAACCCCGGGGGTTCAACCCCCGGGGTTAGAAATATGGATATCATCGCTGAACTGCGGTCACTGGAAAACCCGAAAAATATTGCCGGAATGAAACGCTTCGGAATTCAGGGCAATAAGATACTGGGAATCTCTGTTGTAGAGCTACGAAAAATCGCCAAGAAAATTGGCAAGAGTCATCGAGTCGCTTTAAAGCTTTGGGATTCTGGAATTCATGAGGCCAGGATTTTAGCTTGTCTCGTCGATATTCCCGGGGAAGTATCCGAAACGCAAATGGATACCTGGGTAAAGGATTTTGACTCTTGGGACGTCTGTGACCAGGTGTGTATGAATTTGTTTGACAAGATGCCGATAGCGTTTAAGAAGGCTGGGGAATGGGCGAGGAGAGAAGAGGAGTTCGTCCGACGGGCCGGATTTGCCCTGATGGCAGCGCTTGCTGTTCACGATAAAAAAGCGACGAATAAGCAATTTAGCGCTTTTTTCCCTATAATTATTAAGTATTCGACTGACGAACGAAATTTTGTTAAAAAGGCAGTTAATTGGGCGTTACGGCAAATTGGGAAGAGGAATCGGGAACTAAGAATCATGGCGATCCAGCAAGCCAAAACAATTCTGGAACGTCACCCAGATTCCAGGTCGGCCCGCTGGATAGCCCGCGATGCCATGAGAGAATTATTAAAAATTTCTAAACTAGGTTCATCTAACCCCCGGGGTTAGAAATTAACCGTGGAACAACTACCAACCCCAGAACCGGCACCAGTAGCACATCCCCACACAATATTTGCCCAGGGGATGGCCCACGGCCTCGAAATGACTGGAGCCATCCAGGACGAATTCACCAAAGCCTACGGCGACAAGATCAGCTTTTGGCGCTCCGATCTCAAAGACTCTTCAGAACAAAAACAAGCCACGGTGGACCAACAGATCGATGAAGTAGTGCAAAAACTATCCGAAGGGCCAGTGCGTATTATGTGCCACTCGCTAGGCTCCGTCCGTGTCGAAAGAACCGTGGCCGCCGCTTTAGCCAAAGAGCCAAAACTAGCCGATAATCTCCATAACCTAGAACTGATATTCGTTAGCCCCGCTGGTTTTTTTGAAGGCATCACCCGAGATCTCAAACTGATCCATCGAACCTGGCGCGGCGATCTTTCCACTCTAACCGATCCAGTGATGAGACATCTTCCCAGCTTCGAACGCGGCATCGATTCCTTAGCCTTTGTCCCCATCGACCAAGCTTCCTCAGCTGATGGCCCCAGTGAGATCGTCCCATTTGCCGACAGGCTGCGCCAAGTTTTCCCCGACATTTCCCAAGAAGACTCAACTTACCGTCTCGCCCGACTAGATCCCACCATTGATTATTCTCAAACCGTATCCTCAACAGATCAGGCCAAACTCAAAATGATTGATGATAAATTGCGAACGATTGGAGTTCGTTCCGAGTTGCAACGTCTCGCCACAGATGAGACGACAGCGCTTATGGAACTAAACAAGAAAAAGCCTGAGATCAAAAAACTAGTCTCGGATCGGGGACAACTACTAGCCCCATATCTGCTTAAGGCATTTATGGGGGAATATAATGAAGGGGGAGAAGGGGAAACCGCGACGGTTCCAGAGGCAAAACCCAATGTCCCAGAAACAAAAACCCGTTTGCAAAGAGCCAAAGAATTAGGAAGAGAATTTTGGGCCGATGATTCCACTGAGGGCCAAAGAGCAATACAACTAGCACAAGGATTTCTCGGAGTCGCTTCGATGACAAAAGATATTCTCGATATGAAACCACTGCAACAGGCTAGGGAACTACAGGCGAAGGGAGCCACAATCCGTTTTTTTGTTCCAGAATATGACGGCTTCTTCAATGTTAAGGATATTCCCGAGGGTCTGGATAGCAACGTCACAGTCTTGGAACTGACGATGCATGCCTCCTGGTATTTCCGCCCGGAAGCCCTCGTCCAAGCGCTAAAAATGGCCGACGCTAACCCCCGGGGTTAGTGTACAATTGCAGCTATGGACACTGTTTTGAGCGTGAATAAATTGGTGAAAAAATACGATAATTTCGTTGCTGTTAACGGCATAAGTTTTTCTATTGCTAAAGGAGAAGTTTTGGGACTTTTGGGGGCCAATGGGGCAGGGAAGACCACTACTATTCAGATGCTTTTGGGAATTACGGAGCAAACCAGCGGGGCAATTGCCTATTTTGGGAAGGATTTCGCTAAAAACCGGCAATCCAGTCTACAGAAAATTAATTTTACTACGGCGTACGGGTCGCTTCAGGGGCGCATTAGCGTCCATGAGAATTTGAAGGTTTTTGGGGGACTGTATGGCGCCAAAAACCTTGACAAAAAAATTAAGGAATTAGCGCAGCAACTAGAAATTAGCGACGTCTTACACCAAACCTATTGGAGCCTCTCTTCAGGCCAAAAGACCAGAGTTAATCTGGCCAAATCGCTGATTAACGATCCCCAATTAGTGTTAATGGATGAGCCCACCGCTTCCCTCGATCCCGATATCGCTGATAAAGTCCTCGATATCATCATCAAGCTTCGTAAGGAAAAAGGTGTCTCCATGCTGTTTACCAGCCACAATATGGATGAAGTCACCCGTATTTGCGATCGAGTAATGTTTCTGGAGCGGGGGAATATTATTGCCATGGATACCCCACTCGGCTTAACCAAGAATATTAGTAAATCGGTGATGACGCTAACATTTGATGCCTCCCAGCAGGAAATTTCTGCTTATCTTAAAAAGGAATCCGGCATCAAATTCACTTTCCCTCGTCAGCAAGTGGTTCGAATTGAAATGCCCGAGGAACTGATTCCCAAAGTCCTCTTTGGCTTCAGTAAACAAAAAATCTGGATTACCGATATCGATATCAAAAAACCGGATCTGGAGGATGTCTTTTTAGAAGTTGCTCGCAAGGGGAAACATGTCTTTAGGAAGAATTAAAACGCTACTGTGGCATAACTGGTACTTTCAGAAACGGAGCCTGGAAGCCTGGGTTGATGTCTTTTGGTGGTCAATCATCTTTATTATCGTTTTTGGTTTCTTGGCCATCTATTTTGCCCAGAACAATCTTGTTAAAACGCAAATTATCCTGATGGGAACGCTTTTCTGGGAAATTGCCCGCGTTTCGCAGATTTCCATATCTATTGGTGTCCTCAGGGATATCTGGTCACGGAATTTAAGTAATCTGTTTACTACGCCGATGACTACGGCAGAATTTGTGATCTCTCAGTTTATCGTTGGCGGTATTAAGTCCGCGGTCGTGTTTGTGGTCGTTTCTTGCCTCGCCTTGTTCGTATTCCACTTCTCCATCTTTCAGCTTGGGCCGGAGCTGGCGGTCCATTTCATTAACCTACTAATCTTTTCCTGGACCGCCGGATTAATCATTAATGGCTTAATTTTTCGCTATGGGAACAAAATTCAGGCCTTCGCCTGGAGCATTTTTTACCCCCTACAACCACTGACCGCCGTGTTCTATCCCTTAAGCGTCCTGCCAGCGCCAATGCAGAAAGTGGCGCTGATGTTCCCATTAACCTATATCTTTGAAGGAGCACGATTTAAACTGTTTACTGGGCACAGTCACATTGAATACATGATTATCGCTACGGTGATGAATTTGGTTTACTTCGGGCTCGCCTATATCTACTTCATGAAAATGTTCGCGCGAGCCCGCCAATCCGGTTCCTTTGCCCGTCTCGAGAGTTAACCGAGAATTGCCTCATTTTTGTACAATAATTTACAACCCCAGACCCTTCACCTACCGTCGGAAAGGCGAGAGGAGAGGTTAAAAAGCCTTTTATAACAGCCTAAAACTGTATCACAGTATATCCTATAGTCCTAATATGCGGTAAATAAGCCCGGGGTGGCACATAGGGAATAAATAGGGAAATTAGACAGGGAATACCGCTGCCAATAAAAGAATCAGCAAAGAATAATAACGAAAATAAAACAATTAAAAAACCCCTTCTCCTCCACTGGTGAACTAGGAGACGTCGTAAAAGATACAATTTACGACGTTATGTATGCCTTATTCCCCGCATCCCTATCCATCAATAATATGACTGGACCTCTGATACATCGATATCTCATTCCGGGGAGTATACCCCTTCCACCCCTGGCAGTGATTGATGTAGTTTTAATCTGTTACTGTGGTGTCATCCTCCTCGTTTCATTGCGTCTCTTGAACATCTCGGTAATACCTCCACTCCCTTCTGCGAGGACGTTTCGATTTGGACTGTTATATCGTTCCAAATCGAAACTTTTGAGGCTAATTTTCTTGAGTATAGACGTCGGAATATCGTTTAGATTTGGAGCCTTGTACCATTCCAAACTGTAACATTTGAGGCTAGATTCTTCTTCGCGGCCGGTCTATCCCGCATTGTAATATAGAGCCTTATATCAATCCGCATTCTAACTTTTGAGGCTAAAGTTATCCACAAAATACCTTACCCTGCGGCAAAAGAGTGGTAGCAGTGCCAACTCTCCTCTTTGAGGCTAATCACGTTGGTAAGGAAACCTACGTAAATTACGCTGAATTTCCTTATTTTAACCGATTAATTATTAAATACTATAGGATGTTAGTTACTATAGGACATAAAACTCACGTCCGTTTGTTTCCCACTTCCCTCTTCCCTGCCCTTGGGAGATGTCACTAATATCTGAACTCAGCTAGGTTAGAATTAATTTACCATTTCAGCGACAGCACGAAGATTATCGCGGTAAATCCGAGCACGATTAGGTACTCTCGAACCCGCTCCTTGAAAAGAGCCTGTTGGAGATAGACTTGAATCAGCCCGTTGAGGCTATAGAAGATCGCGGTTAACACTAAGGCGAAAATTGACTGGTTTAACGGCATCAACGACAAAATCACGCCCGTTTCTGCAAGAATTAACGAGGAAAACATGGCATACCGCCACAAGTGCCGTTCCACCAGGTCACTGGGAGCAACGCTCCACAACAATTGGATACTCAATGGCAGACTGGCCAGGAAGATGGCGATAAAGTTAAAAAGGAAATTCATCCGCAGAGAAATAATTAAGCTGTAGGTTAAAAATGAGCCGAGGGTAAGAAATAGATAGTTGACAGAAAAAGCGGCCCGGAACAATTGCAGGCTTTTGGAAGCGCCCACGTTAAAGATATTCTGGGAAAGTAGAATCGCGTATATCGACACCGAGTAAATAACCACAAAAGGCAATCTAGTCAACCAGCGCTGTGGCAGAAAGAAGTAAAAAAGGTAAATTAATATGGAAAAATATACCGGGTGAATGAAAAGCATGAACCACTCGTGACGGGATATTCCCTCCAGAATCGAGAAGTAGGTCATGAAATAGACTATTAGGAAGATCAGAGGAATGAAAATCAGAATCTGCTCAAAGCTAAAGAAGGTGGTAACCAGAAATAGCAGTGTTAGCAGGCCGGTGGCAATAATGAAACGCCGTCTCTTCTCGATTCGAGAAAAGGTTTTGAAAAAGAAGTTAGACGGTTTTTTTTTAGATATTTTTAGCACGTTAGTCTGCATTAGTATAAACGGTTTGCACCTCATCAAGTTCCGCCAATTTTTCCGTCAGTTCCGTTATCCTAGCGGCCTCCTCCCCAACGTTAACTTTCGTCGTCGGCCGGTAGTCAATATCGATTTGCTGGGGCTTAGCATCAGTTTCCAAATGTTTGACCTTTCCTATCGATTCAAATGGAATGTAGACCACATATTGCTCCTCGTCTTCTTCTATATCCAGAGCCCCAATCCCCTCCCCAAAAGCAAACACCGCTTCTTCAGTATTATCACTTTTCCTAAAAATAACCACACCACATTTATTAAACAGATATGCCACGGCGTGTTGACCGGCCAGTTTACCCCCGTTACGATCTAATAACTGTTTTATTTCCGAGTAGGTGCGATTGGTGTTATCAGTTGTGGCCGCAATTAGAAGCGCCACTCCTCCCGGACCAAAGCCCTCATATAAAATTTCTTTCATCGGCTGCCCCTCCCCACCCGCCGCCTTTTCTATAGCCCTATCAATCGTGTCT
>Ga0209541_10003386_pt1 | contig 29355 bp, 37 predicted proteins | sample RifCSPlowO2_01_FD_184027 | JGI IMG/M metagenome (GOLD analysis project Ga0209541, IMG submission 184027) | Groundwater microbial communities from Rifle, Colorado - Rifle CSP2_plank lowO2_0.1 (SPAdes) (version 2) | ecosystem: Environmental > Aquatic > Deep subsurface > Groundwater | place... | reverse complement strand
CCCTTTTCAATCTCTTTTGTAACTTCATCACTCAATTTTTCTGCTGTTTCCCTGTCAGCGCCGCCTACAGCCTGTGCCGCCTTCCATATTGCCTCAGTAATCTTCTCTTGGTTAAAATCAACAATCCTTCCATCGCGTTTTCTCGCCTTCTTAAAAGAAACAGCTATCATCTCTATCCTCTTTACCCAACCATAATTTTACTGTGGACTTTTTAAATATTTTTGTGGTAGGATATGGTATATCAACTACCCATCAAAAAATTCCTGTTTTAATTTTTCTTGTGCTCAGAAATGCGTAACATTTCTGACATCAACATTTTGAAAATCCACAACTGCCGCATTTAACACAACCCTCTTCATGATTTAATGCACCACCACAGTCAGGACATACTCCAACCATATTGCCCTTGGAATTTTTTGGATTGCTATTCATGTCATCATCATGAGAGTGTTTCATTGCAGGTTCCTTTTGCCCTTCTTTGTTATTATCAATTCCGTTCTTGCAATATTTTTTTTCTATAACTTTTGCAATTGCATCGGCGCATGAAAAAATTCTTTCCCCCTTTTCCCATATTGGGGAAGGGCATCTTATATTTTTAAGCTGCTGCACAATTTCTTTATAGTCTACATCAGAACGGAATGCAAGAGAAACTAATCTTCCCGTTGCCTCAAGCTGTGAGGCGGCGCATCCGCCTGCCTTGCCCATTTGCGTGAATAATTCAAATGGCCTGCTTTCTTTATCATCATTTATAGTAATATAAAGATTGCCGCAGCCCGTCTTGACCTTCGTTGTCGTGCCGGGTAGGACTTCAGGCCTTGGGCGGGGAGCAATCTTATGCCCTGCAGCGATTTTTTCTAAATCCCCTTCTTTCTTCCCAACAACAAGGACTTGTTCTTCCCTGCTTCCATCCCTATACACAGTGACGCCTTTGCATCCTGAATTGTACGCAAGCAAATACGCTTTCCTTACCTCTTCGGCAGTTGCAGAATTGGGGAAGTTTATTGTCTTGCTTACAGCATTATCTGTATGCTTCTGGAATGCTGCCTGCATTTTTATATGGTATTCAACAGGAATATCATGTGCCGTAACAAAAATCTTCTTAATCTCTTCTGGAATCTCTTTTATATGCTGAATTGAGCCAGTTTTAGCTATTTTTTCAATAATTTCTTTGCTGTAAAAATTTCCTTTTTTTGCAATTTGCACAAATGCCGGATTTATCTCTGGCAACTTATCATTGTCCATAACATTTTTAGAATAAATAACTGCAAAGTGGGGTTCGATTCCAGAAGAGCACGGCCCGGCAATAATGCTTAATGTTCCTGTAGGGGCAATTGTTGTCAGAGTGGCATTCCTTAATTTTCTGACTTTGGAATAAATGCTTTTTTCAAAGTTCGGAAATGTTCCCCTTTCTTTTGCTAATCTTTCTGACTCATCTCTTGCCTTCTCAGAGATGAAACTCATAACATCTTCTCCTATTTTTATAGCATCTTCAGAATTGTATGGAATGCCCAACTCTATAAGCATGTCATGAAATCCCATAACGCCCAATCCTACTTTCCTGTTGCCTTTTGTCATCTGCTCAATTTCAGGCAGCGGATATTTGTTCATGTCAATAACATTATCCAGAAAATGAACTGCTTTGAATACTATTTCTTCTAATTTGCTTTTGTCTATACTCTTACCCTTTACAAATTTTCCGAGATTTATTGAGCCAAGATTGCATGATTCATAAGGCAATAACGGCTGTTCACCGCAAGGATTAGTGCTCTCAATTTTGCCCAATTCAGGAGTAGGATTATATTGGTTTATCCTGTCTATGAATACCATTCCGGGCTCGCCATTTTCATGGGCGTATTTTACAATTAAATCAAGAACTTCTTTTGGGTTTATTCTCCTTACTGCTTTATGCGTGCGAGGATCAATTAAATCGTAATCCTCCTCCTTTTCAAGTTTATTCATAAACTCATCGGTGATTGCAACAGAAATATTGAAATTATTTATCTGCTTGTCCTTCTCTTTGCATTTTATAAATTCCAGTATGTCTGGGTGGTCAACTCTTAATATGCCCATATTAGCGCCTCTTCTTGTTCCTCCCTGTTTTACGGCTTCTGTGGATGCATTATAAACCTTCATAAAGGAGATAGGACCAGACGCCACCCCCCCGGTTGATTTTACTATAGAATTCTGGGCTCTTAGATTTGAAAATGAGAATCCTGTGCCACCACCAGACTTATGGATTATTGCAGTTTGTTTGAGGGTTTCAAATATGGAATCCATTGAGTCATATATAGGCAAGGTGAAACAGGCGCTTAACTGCCCTAATTCCTGCCCAGCATTCATTAATGTCGGGGAATTTGGCAGGAACTCAAGTTTTGCCATCATATCGTAGAAATCAGCAATTGTTTTGCCAATTAAACCCTTATTCTCCTCTTTTAGTGAATATAGATTAGAAAGAAACTTTGAGAAATTTTTTTCTGCCTTATTATCGTAGAGCATAAGGAGAGAGCCATTTCTATTTTTGCATTTAACACCATCAAAAATCTTTTCCTTGTCTGTCCCTTTATACAAAAAATCAGCTAATGCCACATATTCAGCAACCCTGCCAAACATCTCTTTGGGTGTTTCAATAACCTTGCCATATTCGTCTTTTTTCAGATAACGCCTCTCCAAAACCTTGACAGCATTATCGCTTAAAGACGGCTCAAGAAGATTATCCAAAGACATGGATTTTCATGAATAAGTTCATATTTAAAGATTATGTCAGAAATGCTCATATATTCTCGCATTTCTGAGCATCCTAAAATCCCTAGAAAAAAAAAGGGGATTTTTTGATATCAGAAAAAAGTATATTTTAGAAAAAATGTTCTGCAGGACTTATTTAAAATGGATTCATATCATCAAGCACTAAAACCTTTCCTTAAAATGGATTAAATCTGAAAGAGACTATTGCGAATGCCGTATATACTAATATGAGCAAAATCCCTTCTTTTACACTCAGAGTTTTTCCCGATTTTACAAATTTCATAGTGAGCAGGGAAGCGAAAAGCAGGAATACCGAGGCTATTATAAATGGGGAGAATGATGCAGTAATCGGATGTATCAGCGCTGTCACACCAACAATAAGGGTTGAGTTGAATATGACTGTCCCAACCTGATCGCCCAAACCCATTTCACCCTTTTTTAACAATGCAGAGCATACACCGAAACTCAGTTCAGGCATTGTTGTTCCAATGGAGATAAGAAATATTCCAATAACTATTGACGGCAGCTTGAAATCAATTGCAAGAGCAGAAGCATATTTGACTACTGAGTCAGCGCTCCTGAACAATATGAACAGGAATATCAGAAAGAACACAATGCTAAATATTGCTTTTGCTGTTCCCTCTTTCTTCTCTGGTTTCTTTTTGCTTCTTTTTCTGTTTCTGACAGTAAAATAAGAGTAGGCTATAAATGAGGAAACAAGAATCGCCCCATCAGCTCTTGAGATTGAACCCCCTATAATAAAAAGGATAACAGGCAGCATAGCCATAAACAGCATGACTATAGAGTCTCTTTGCAAGCCTTTTTCATCCATTTTTATTCCTCTCGCTGCAATAACTATCAAGCCAAGTATAAGAGTGGCATCAAGCATATTTGCCCCGAGTATATTGCCAAAGCTTAATGCAGGCTCCCCGTGCAAAGCAGAGGTTATACCAACAAAAAGCTCAGGCAGGGATGTAGCAGCCCCCATTACAATGAATGCAGCTGCAAAATCTGTTATTTTAAGCAGGGCTGCAATATTTTTCAGCAACTTCACTAATACAATTGATGAAACCGCGAGGAAAATGCATGCAACTGCAAAATATACGAAATTAGGCATTAACATTCTTTTTTGTGTAGAATTTTATTATCTTATATGCCTCGCCAGCAACAAGTATGGTTGTAGAAATAATGAAGATTGTCGATAATTCCCTAATTGTCAAGAATGTTGTGCCAAAAAATCTTTGCAATGGCTGCAGGTAGATTAATGCAATCTGCAGCAAGAATGTCAGCAAAACAACAAACATCAGCGTGAAATTCTTCTTTCTTTTATGAACAGGATGGGTAAATGACGAGAAGTTGAATGCATTGAATCCCTCAAAAAAGACGAGTGCTGTGAAAACAACTGTTTGTGCTTTGATTAAATTGTAATTGTATTCATTGAACAATACAAGCGCGGGTATTGCGATTAAGAAAGCCATCAATATCAATATCGCTCCTACAGGAAGTGTTATTATAGACATATTCTCTGGTTTTCGGTGCATAATATTGTGCTCTGCCCCGCCAGCACTTAATGTTACCGCTATCAATCCATCAGTAACCAGATTCACCCATAATATCTGTATTGGCAGCAAGGGAAGTATATTCCGCCATCCAAAGGTTGATGCGAATAACAATGCAAGGAAGACTATCAGCACTTCTGCAAAATTTGTGCTTATCATGTAGTATGTGAATTTCTTTATATTGTCGTATACCTTTCTGCCCTCTTCAACTGCTTTTACTATAGATGCGAAATGGTCATCTAAAAGAACTATATCAGCAACATCCCTCGTTACATCACTGCCCCTGATTCCCATTGCAATTCCTATATCAGCTTTTCTTAATGCCGGGGCATCATTAACGCCATCACCCGTTGCAGCAACAATGTGGTTCTGTTCTTTCAGCAATCTTACTATCCTGACTTTATCTTTTGGGTCAATTCTTGCGAATATTGCTGTTTCTGAAAGGACAGCAGAAAGTTCAGCATCACTCATTTTTTCAATTTGCTTTCCTTCAATTGCGTTTCCATCCAATCCTATTTGTTTTGCAACTGCCTTTGCAGTCAGCAAAGAGTCTCCTGTAATCATTTTTACTGCAATGCCCGCCTTCTCACACCTCTCTATTGCTTCCTTGACTTCTTCTTTCGGGGCATCAAACATTGCCTGAAAACCAACAAAGGTCAATCCATATTCTGCATTTTCCTCAGTTATCTCATTTTCCTTGTATAATGGAAGAAATTTATAGCCAAATGCCAATACCCTCAATGCCCTTGAAGCCATTCCCTCAAATTCCCTTTTCAAATGCATTTTCCTTTCTTCTTTTAATGCAATGACTTTGCCATTAATCAGCTCTTTTGTGCATCTGCTGAGTATAATCTCCGGTGAGCCCTTTACATAACTTATAAGCTGCTGGTTCTTTGTTCTTCGCACAATACTCATCATCTTTCTTTGGGAGGAGAACCCAAATTCCCTTGCTCTTGGTTCGGCATGGGTTAATGCCTCTTTATTAAAACCAGTCTCTTTCGCAAGTTTAATCAACGCCTTTTCTGTATAATCACCAATAAAATATTCCCTTTCTTTTCCGTCATCCCCTTTTGATAATTCAAGCCGCGCATTGCTGCTCACACAGCCAATTTTTAAAAGCAATCTTGTTTCTTCGCTTTGATTAACATGCTGCAAGAATTTATCATCAATATGAACAAGCTTATTATTGCAGAATATCTCTGTTACTGTCAATTCTTCCTTTGTTATTGTTCCTGTTTTATCAGAGCATATTACTGTAACCCTGCCAAGAGTTTCTGCAGCAGGCAGCTTTCTTATAAGTGCCTTTACTTTAAGCATTCTTTTGACAGCAAAGGCCAAGCATAGGGTTATGACTGCCGCCAATCCCTCAGGAATTGCAGCAACAGCAAGGCTTACTGCAATAAGGAACATATCAAGTTTCTTGATTCCAGCACTTATCCCCACAAAAAATAATGCAACTATAAGGATGATTACTGAAATACCCAGCTGTTTTGACAGGGTGTTCAATTTTTTCTGTAAAGGTGTTATATTCCCCCTTGGTTCTTGCAATAGTCTAGCTATCTTGCCAAATTCAGTAGCCATTCCAGTTGCAGTAACAACTGCCCTGCAACTTCCTCTCGCTACTGAAGTTCCAAGAAATATCACATTCTTTCTGTCTGCAATTTGGGTGTCTCCCTTCATTCTTTCTACAAATTTCTCAACAGGCATGCTCTCGCCTGTAAGGATTGACTCATTTGTTTCAAAATCATTTACTGCAATTAACCTGCAGTCAGCTGGGATTCTATCACCCTCGTTCAAGAGGATTATATCCCCAGACACAAGAAGCGAGATATCAATCTCTTTCACCTTTCCATCCCTCATGACTTTTGTCTGGGGCAGAAGCATCTGCTTTAAGTCCTGAATTGCCCTCTCCGCCTTATACTGCTGTATAAAACCCAAGAGCGCATTAAAGATAATGACTGCTAGAATAACAAGGAAATCAAGCCAATGCTGTATCAATGCAAGAATAATTAATGCAGCTCCTAATACATATATTAAGAATGAATGAAATTGCTCTAAGAATATTCTGAATGGTTTTATCTTGTGGAATTCTTTCAGCTTGTTCAGCCCCTGTTGTTTTAACCTTATTTCGGCCTCTTCCTCGCTTAAGCCATTGGCAGATGTTTTAAGTTTCTGCAAAACTTCTTCTACGCTTAGTATATGCCACAATTCAGCCATTTTTCCTCTTTTCTTGGATTTAGATTAGGATGGAAAGGGGGTATAAAAAGATTATCAAATTAAGTTCTATCATAATAGTCGGGACTTTTATAAGTGATGTTTAAATAAAAATTATTAAAAGTCCCGCAAATTCGACAATGCCGCCAAATTCAGTTCAGATTACATTGATTCAAGAATTCTTATCCTCTCATCTAAAGGAGGATGAGTTTGGAATAAGCTGATTATCCTGCTCTTTGTTGGGTCGGAAAAGAATAGGGGGGCGACTGCCTGATTGACTTTCATTGGCTTGTCTCCCTTTATTTTCTTTAAAGCCTCAATTAACCCTTTGGGATACCGGGTTATTTCAACTGAACCGGCATCAGCCATAAATTCTCTTCTTCTGGAAATTGCAAGCTGCACAAGTTTAACCACTATAGGAGCAATTATTGCAAGTGCAATGCCGATAACAAGCAGAATTGCATTGCCATTCTTCCTGTCATTGTTTCTGTTGCCATACCATAAGCTCCTTAGGAATATTTCAGAGATAATAGAAATCAGGCCAACCATAACTGCAACAAGTGTCACAAATCTTATATCATAATTCTTTATGTGCGTGAGCTCATGAGCCAAAACACCCCCCAGATCATCTTTGTTAAGCTTTTCAATTGCCCCCGTTGTCAGGCATACAACTGCATTTTTAGCATCCCTTCCAGATGCAAAGGCATTAATCTGGGGATTTTGCATTATGTAGATTTTTGGCATCGGCAAGCCAGAGGCAATTGAAAGCCCTTCAACAATATTATAGATTTGTCTATACTGCTTTGGGTCTGCTTTCTTTGCCCCCACAGCAACAAGCGAGATGTTCGCCGAGAAATAATACGAAACCCAGATGTATCCTATTGAAAAGATAATCCAGATAATCATGAAACCAAAGAAATCTGCCCTTACAAATTGCCCTATTGTATATCCTAAAGCAATAAGAACCGCAAAAACAACAATGGATAAGAAAAATGAGTTTCTCTTGTTCCTTGCAATCTGGTCCCTGAAATCAATATGCTTAATTTCTTTCATTTTTTCCTAGAATTTATTTTAATCAAATTTAACCTTAACTGGCTCTCTTGACGATTCTGGAATCTGCAAGTATGGCTTGACTGGCTTGTTGAATATTGATGCAAACATATTACCTGGGAAAGTGCTTCTCAGATTATCATATTCAAGGATAGAATCATTGTAAAACTGCCTTGCATAGGCAATCTTGTCTTCAATAGATGAAAGTTCTCTCTGCAATTCGAGGAAGTTCTCATTTGCCTTGAGATTAGGATAATTCTCAGCTATTGCAAAGATTCTTCCAAGAGCGTTTCCAAGAACATCTCCCGCCTTTACTTTCTCTGCGAACCCCTTTGCCCCTACAAGAACCTTTCTTGCGTCTGTAACTGACTGAACTACAGATTTTTCGTGTTTCATATAACCCTTTACTGTTTCAACTAAATTGGGGACTAAATCGGCTCTTTTTTTAAGCTGAACATCAATCTGCGCGGAAGAATTCTCAATCCTGTTTGTCAATACTGCAAACCTGTTGAAATAGCTCCAAGCTAGAAGCAGGAGTAATGCAACAGCACCAAGTATAACCCATAAAATTGGAAACATCTGTTCTCTCCTTTTTTCTTTTCAATCAGAGTATCTTTTTAAAGCTTGTGGAATTAGGCGTTAAATAAAATTCAATATTGCTTTGTGTTAGTTTTTTAAAGCGTTAAATAAGTTACTTTTTTAAATTCAATATTGCTTTGTATATGATGATTAAATATACCCCGATTCCTGTTCTTTTCCAGATTGCAGGAATAAAAATATCATCCCATATTTTTATGATTGCACTTGCTTTGATTGTCTCTTATTTCTTGGCAAGAAAGGAGCTTATTAACCTAAGAAAAAAAGACAAGAAGATAAGACTGCGTCTCTCACATATAGATGAAATACTGTTATGGACCCTCCTTGGTTCGCTTATAACTGCAAGATTGGGGTATATCATACTTCATCCTTCTGGTTTCAGCAATCTGCTCGACGTTCTTAAGGTATGGGATGGAGGTATGCTAATCTACTCGGGTATTTTAGGGGGGCTAATTTTTGCATTTGCTTATACCAAGGCAAAAAACATCGATTTTTTTGAAGTTGCGGATTTATCTGCGCCATATATTGCATTGGGTTTTGCAATCGGCAGGATAGGATGCTTCCTAAATTGGGATGCTTATGGAAAAGCATCAGAATTCCCCTTTGCGGTATGGGTGAATGGAATTCCGTATCACCCAGCACAGATTTATCTTGTTATAGGCAATCTTGCAATATTTTTTGTTTTAACAGCAATGAAGAAAAGGGCTGGTGCATTCATCAAGAAGAGGGGCAATCTCTTCTCTCTATTCCTGCTGCTCTATGCCTTGCTTAATCTTATTGTTGACTTTTTTCGGATTTATCCAAAACAAGAATTCTTGGTTGGGTTGTCCCTCTCGCATTGGATAAGCATCCTGCTTATATTTGTTTCAATAAGCGCATTAATATTGGCAAACAGAAAAAGAAGATACTCCTAACTCATAGATAATAAAAAAATAAAGAAGAAAAAATAAATTCTGGGAGCATTACACAAGGTCATCATCCAAATCTTCTTCCCCTATCCAATCCTCGCTGTCATCCGCGTCATTAATGTCTCCCTCTTTTTCAAATTCTTTTTCGTGAGGTTTGTTCTGCATTTTTTCTTTCCTTTTTCACGTTGCTTTTAAGTGCTGTAAAAGGTTTATAAAGTTTGCGATTTAAGGTATTGTTATAAATGCGGGACTTTAATAAAAATCTAAAGAAGACAAAAATCCAGAAAGTCCCGAGAATTAGATAGAGCCGCGATTTAATTTTTTGGGCAAAACCAAAAAATTTAAAAATGCCCCTTAAGATATATTATTATTCAGAAAATATAAATTGGTAATAAGAAAAGTTAATATCACTCATTACCTTCACTCATCACAAATCAAGAATAAGTTAATTTCATTTTATACTTATTTCTCTTGAGCAGGTGAAAGAATAATCAGATTTAGAAGAATAGAGGAAGAATAACTTTTCTTATCTTGATTAAGGAGTTAAAAATGGGAAAAGTAAGTCCAGTTTCAATAAAATATGTAATTCATGCGAATTTTAGCGCTACAGGAACAGTTGAAAAACCAGATGTTATAGGGGCGCTATTTGGGCAGACAGAAGGTCTGCTTGGGGAGGATTTGGAATTAAGAGAACTGCAGAAGAATGGGAAGATAGGAAGGATAGATGTAAATCTTGAGGCAGGAGACGGAAAAACAAAAGGAAAGATAGAGATACCCTCTGCGTTAGACAAAACAGAAACAACATTAATTGCCGCTGCCCTGGAAACAATCGAAAGAATAGGACCAAGTGACGCAAAGATAGAAATAGAAAAGGTTGAGGATGTGAGGGGTAACAAAAGAGAGTATATAATTGAAAGGGCAAAAAAATTATTGGAACAGATTAATAACGATTCGCCTGAAACGCAGGAGATACACGAGGCAGTAACCGTTTCGTCACGGCTTTCAAAACTGCAGGATTATGGTGAGGAGAAACTTCCAGCCGGTGATTTGAACTCTGAAGAGATAGTAGTTGTCGAAGGCAGAGCAGATGTCCTGAACCTATTAAAACACGGCATAAGCAATGTAATAGGGATGAACGGAACTCAACTCCCAAGTGCAATACAGGAATTAAGCAATGAAAAAAAGATAACACTTTTTGTTGATGGTGACAGGGGGGGAATTCTTATAGCAAAAAATGTCATTAAGAATGCAGCCATAGATTTTGTCGCCTTTGCTTCTGATGGCAAAGAGGTGGAGGAATTATCAGGAAAAGAGATTATTGCCTCATTAAGAAAGAAGATTAGCAAGGAAGAATTTCTTGGAAAATTTGACAAATCTGAAAGAATAGAAGAGAGGAAGGAAAGGAGTTATACAAGAAGCACAAGAACACCAACAACGAGTTCGCGAGTTTATAGAAGGACATACGAATCTCCAGATGGAGAGGAAACACATGAAGCAGGAGAGACAGCAAAGATGACTGACCGCGAAAAAGAAACACTCCAATCAATACTTGATGAGATGACTGGCACAAAGGGTGCATGCCTGCTTGATGCAGAGCTGAATGTAATAAGGAAAGTTCCTGCTGGAGAGATTATCCCTGCATTGTCTTTCTCAAGGGGCAAGACATACGCACTGGTGATAGACGGCATAGCGACTTTAAGCATTATAAGAACTGCAGAAAGAGCCGGCTGCAAGCATCTTGTTGCAAGAAACTTTGCCTCATGCCAGACAAGCATAAATTTGGTAAGTTTATAGACAAAATTTAAATATGGGGATTTGTTCCTGTTTAAATGAAAAAGAGTGAAACAAAAAAGGGAAGCAAACCTCTTATAAACAAGAAATTCCTTGTACTTCTGATTATTATTGCATTAGCTGTTTCTATTTATTTCACATTCTTTTTTGTTGGTTCATGCAATAATTCAACATGCTTTGATCAGGCACTGGCAAAATGCAAGAAGGTAAAATTTACAAATATAAAGGAAGAAGCAACATGGCTTTACACAATAAAAGGTGTAAAAGAGAAAAAATGCCTGGTGGAAGTTAAGAGCATACGTATAAACCAGCCTGAAGCCAAAAGGATAGAAAATAAGGATATGACTTGTTATCTTTCCAGGGGGCTGGTTATGCCGCCTGAAAGCGACATTGCCAACTGCCATGGACTGCTTAAAGAAGGACTGCAGGAGATAATAATTGATAAACTGCATCTTTACATAGCAGAGAATATTGGGCAAATTTCTGCAGAGGCAACTAAGCCAATTTGATTAGAATACGAAAATTTAAATAGAATTTGATTATTTGTATTATATGGACAATTTTATAGAGGGCTGTAAAAAAGGGGTTAAATTGCCGCTTTTTATTATTCTTGTCTTGTTGCTGCCATTAGTAGTAGCCAACTTTATCATAACTGGCAAAGTCTCAGCAGTAATCAAACTTGCCAATGAACCTGGATTTCTTGCGCAATACCCCCTAATATCATTTTTTGTATTTGTTGTGCTGGTAGTTTTTGTTCTTTTGATTACTTTGCGAGCAAGGGATATGCCCTTTAGGCGTGAAGAGGAAGAGTATATTCAAATAGAAAAAAAACCCTCAAATACTGCTAATGGAACAGAAATGAATATAGGTCATACGGGGGGTTTTTCAGTTTATCCACCAAGAAGAGCAGAGCATTCTTTAGTTCTTCATGGGGAGAAACAAGGCGCTACAATAGTTGTAGTACATCCAAAGAACCTTAATGATTTAAAGAACAAACTGGAAAACACTGCATTTAATGCGCTTACAGAATTCATAGAGAAACAGGTGGTAATAGAGATTGAGCAGAATAGGGGGTGCGCCAAAAAGATAACTGAGCACTCTTTAATGGGAATGTTTTTCCCCTGCAACAAGGCAGTTTAAGCATGAGATGGCTGGTGTCAAGGCAGCATTGAATATCCACAATGCTCTTGAGGGCTATAACCTCAAATTGAAAGACAAATTAGAATACGGAATCGGCATTAATACAGGAGAACTTATCATGAGTGTTAATAGGGCAATGCAATATACTGCTATGGGAAATGCAATTGCACTCGCAAAGAAGGTTGCGGATATGGCAAAGAACGGTGTATATGCTACTCAAAACTCATACTCAAGGGTTATGCAGGAAGCACAGGGCAATAGTGCTGGTAAAATCAATACGATTAATGGCGCTATAGAACTCTACTCTGTCAAGAGCATTGGCGCAAGAGAGGCATACAAATCTTATCTAAATGATGTTCTGAAACGGATTAAATGAAATTGAATAAGTATGATAAAACTCCTTATCTTTGATTTTGATGGCACTATCGTCAGGAGCAAGTCCCTTTATTTTGATGCCATCTATAACGCCTTAAAAAAGCACAAATATAATCCAAGCAGGAAATCTGTGAGAGATTTGCTTGGATTCAGATTGGAAGTTCTGCTGGAGAAATTGGGCATAAAGGGTGCGAAGGCGATAAGTGTGTTAAAAAATGAAGTGAATAACAAGGTGCTAAAAAAATCAGCAGGGCTCACTGCCTGCCCAAATGTTGCAAGCTTAAATGGCATACTCCAAAAGAATAAGTGTGTTTTAGTCACAAATTCCATTTCTGAATACGCTTATCCTTTCTTGAAAAAACATAACCTTAAATTTGCACTAGTTATGGGGGCTGAAAAATTTTCTTCCAAGCAGGATGCATTTAGAGTTCTTTTCAGGAAATTTAAAATCAAGCCAGAAGAGGCAGTTTACATTGCAGACAGGGCACAGGACGTTGATATTGCAAGAAATGTTGGATGCAAGGTATCAATAATAAGCAACAGATGCAGCTGGAGCCCTCTGAATGAAATAAAAAGAAGAGAGCCAGATTATCTTATAAATAGCTTAGCATCTCTGGACAGATTATTTTAGTGCTGGCAAAATTTCAAGCATTGAGTTTACGATTGCATTTTTTATTTCAGGATGCTTTTCCTCCATGAAATCAATAAAATCTGATATCCTTGATTTTAAGGGATTTTTCTCTGGCAGTTTTGTTTTGCCCTTTATACTATTTATTTTTGCATAGAGCTTAATCTCCCTGTCAAGGCAGTAATATAGCGGCTTGATGAATATAAGATTTCCCTTTTTTATTTTTGGGCCTATAAAATCAAAACTCGGATTTTTGCCCATCATGACAAAAATAATGGAGAATGCCTCATCATCAATACAGTCCTCAATAGCAACTCTCTCGTATTTTTTTGTCTTGGGATAACTCCTGCTTTGAATGACTTCAATCCCCCTCTTTTTGGCTATTTTGTCAAGGATATTCAGGATTATCTTTCCCTTAATAGTTTTGCATATAACAAAAACCCTTTTCGTATTATCCAAGAGAAGATACTTCCTTATTGTATGCAGGACTTTTTTTTCAAAGTATCTGCAGAAGCAGTTCTTGCAGAATTTCCTCTTGTTTGTTAATTCATAAACTGGATTTAGCGCGCATTGCCGGCACATTTTAGTTAGCTTTTTAAAATATCTGTCATTTTAAAACTTATGGACGGATGGGAGAAAGTAACTTATAGCCTGTCTAGAGGTTTTTGTGCATTGGCTATTAAAGCCCTGAATTACAAAATGATAGTTCATGGAAAAGAGAACATTCCTGAAGGCAGGGCAATAATAGCCGCCAATCATGCAAGCTACCTTGATCCTATATCTCTTGGGGTAGGGCTTGGAAAATTAACTTTTATTGCAAAAGACTTAAATTCCAAGGGGAGATTTATTGATGGATTATTTCAGCAGTGGCTGCACTTGATAGGAGTTATTAAGCTAAATGGTAACAAGATTAACAAAGGCGCTTTAGTACATATACTGGATAAACTTGAAAAAGGTAATAAAGTAGCAATATTTCCAGAAGGGACAAGAAGTCTTGATGGCAAGTTGGGTTATTTCAATGATGGTGTTTCCTTAATTGCAGAATTGAGCGATAGTCCTGTAGTGCCTGTCTCTTTGTCTGGCACTTATGAGATATGGCCAGCTCATGGCAAAATAAAATATTCTGGAGAAATTAGGCTGAATGTCTGCAACAGATTATATCTAAACAAACAGATAGCAGATAAGTCTGAAAGAAGAAAAGACCTCACAGAAAGAATAAGAAGTGAGCTGGAGAGCAGTCTTATTTATAGCCACTAATCCTTAATTTGTCAGTTTCCTCATTTGCAGCCTTTTTTACACTTAGCACAAATTCCCCTTTGTGGCCTTTGACATTCATTCCAACCTTTTCTTCAGTTGAATCGCTGTATCTTGCAGTAATCTCTGAAGCCTTCTTTATTATTTCTTTGTCTATAGAAATCTTGCTTCTTATCAACGTTGTCGGACCGACAATCTCTTTTGGCTCAAGAAGCAAATCAGATTTATCAGCCAATCTCTCAATCTGCTTGTTCTCCTGCTCGTTTCTTCCGACAATCACCTTGATTCCATCAATCCTGAAATGCCTGCCAAGCCTGAGAAGTTCTATATCATTATAAGATATTTCCTTGTCATTCTTTAATAAGTCCCTTAATCTTATCGCAAACTCCTTTTCGCACAATAAACAGCCACCCCCAGGAGAAGGATATTTTATGTTGAATTTTTCAGCAAGCTCAATCTGCCTCACCCTTTGCCTTCCCTGCATGTCTAACAGCTTGTTTCTGTCAATAAGCCCATTTTTCTCTGGAATAGTTTCTGGCAATAGTTTGGCTGATAATGGCCTTAATAAAATGCCTTCAACTTCTGCCTCTTTTTCTACCCTATTTAACGCAGAAAGATGCTGTGACATAGGCCTTTCGTTTAAAACCTCTCCTGTAACCAAAAAATCTGCATGTATTTTTTTCATAAGCTTCCTTGCCTCTTTAATAATGAAAATATGGCAGTCAATACAAGGATTAATCCTGCAGCCATAACCATGTTTTGGCTTTCTGATTATTTCAAGATATTTTTTGAAGAGAAGTCCTTTTGTGCAGTCAATAACATTTAGTTTTACATTTTGCATCTGTGTAAAATTAAAAGCGCAATCTGACTTGCAGCATCCAGAACCAAAAGGGAGATTAAAATGAACTGCTTCAACCTCGCATTGCTCCTGCATAATCTTGCATGCCAATCTTGAATCCAATCCCCCGGACAAGAGGCACAATGCCTTGGCTTTTTTACTGTTTCGCATATATCTATCCTTAGAAGAAGGTTTAAAATTATTTCCTTTACGCTCTCTCTGCATCTGAAACTATATCTCTTTCGAGAATCCTGTATTTGCCAAGATGAGGTTCTATCTTATCTCTTAAGCCCTCATAGTATTTTATAAAAAATATATCTTCTAAATTGCCTTTGTGGTTCACAAGTTTAAATGCAATATCTTGATATTTACCATTATCCATCCCTAAAGCTGTCCTCTTAAGATAGACTGTCGCATTTCTTTTTAAATCGCTCATAAGTTCCTTAATTCCTTCTTCAAGATTCTGTCCAAAGCCATCACCTGCAAAAGTCCCCTGCTTAAAATCTTCGGCTGTTCCAGCTCCAGCTAATAAGGCGAAGCTATTTCCTCCTACAACGATCTTTATAGGTATCTTGCTATTCCTTCTCTGATTTAGAATTCCTTTATCATGATTATCCCCGTCTTGGTAGATTAGCTGGAGCTGGCTTTCATCTTCAGGAAAGGGATTTATGTCCTCTTTCTCTTCAGGGCTTTTCATCTTGCAATATCCTCCTCAAAATCCCTTGAATAGCCAGAATGCTCAAAGTCAAAATTAAAGAACTCAAAGAATTCGTTAAGGATTTCTCTGTTTGCCTTTATCCTTTTCAGGAATTCGTAAACATGCTCTGTCAGGCAGTAAGGGCAGATATCAGTGTAATTATCATTGCAGATAACACATTTTGCTGTCTCGCCATACCCCTCGTTCTTCAGGAGATAATTCTTGATTTCCTGCTGTATCTTTTTGCTTACTTCAGTTCCATCCAGCCATTGCTGCATTTCCCCGGCAATGCATTTAGGGCAGAGGGGATTGTAAATTACCTCTTTGCATTCCATGCATGTTGCGGGTGAAAAATTTTGTATCATTTTTAGCTTAAGAAGAAAACATCATGCAAGAGCCGGAAAAAATAAGGCCCTTACAGTGTCTTAATTTTAAAGCCACAAAGATAGCCAGGCATTATTGCAGCTACTGCTCTACCAGTAACTACAGAAATCGTCCATCTATGCCTCTTTTGCATACTTGTGGTCATATAAATCTAACAGAGAATAACTTTAAATAATTTTCTATTTCACCTTTTCCAGCTTCTTTATCTTAACATCATACTTTTTTTCACTTTCAGTTATTCTTTTTTCAAGCTCTTTTACTTTGGATGCATTAGAATCATTAGTTTTTTGCATTTCATCAAAGGATTTCTTGTATAAATCATTGCTTGCTTTCAACTCTTCATTGGATTTCTTGTAAGAATCTACGCTATTTTTAAAATCACCAATCTGTTTTTCATATGAACCCTTTAAATCAACAATTTGGTCTGAATAGGATTTTAATTGCCCTTCTAAATTTTTCTGTTGATTTGCAAAAGAATCATCTATTGACTTTTTCTGCGTGTTAAAATATTCATTAGAATATTTTTTTTCAAAATTGTCAACTTTCTGTGAATATGCAGTAATTGTTTGCTTTGATGCCGCCAAGGATTTTACAACATTTCCAGGTGTGGTTCTATTCATAAAATAAAAAACTCCTGTAGCAACAAACCCGCTTGTAACAAGGAGTCCGATACCCGTCCCAGTAAATATAGCAAATTTTACAAATCGCCTGAACTTAGAAAGTATTCCCTTCTTCCCTTCCATTACTTTCTGCAACTCAAGTTTTATCACATCCTGATTTGCTTCCATTATCCCCATTATCTCTTCTTTGCCCTTGTCTGTTTTTGCGTATTCAATAAATGCATTAAATCCAATCTTTCCATATGCCTTATTTATCTCTGCTATCACTTCTTTCAGAATGTCGCTAGAAGACTTGCTTTGAATTTCTTGGACTCTCTTTTCAAGATTGGTTATCTTTAGTTCATGATTATCCTGCCTCTTGTCAAGTTCAACCATCCCTTCGGCAACCCTCGGTCCCCACGCCTTAGGATTTTCAAAGTAACCATGAATATACTTAGAAAGTTCCTTGAGACGCTCTTTTAAATTTGGCTTGCTGTTTTCCATATCCTTAACTTAAACCACCTATTTTTATAGCTTTCTCCTTTTTATTAAAGTTTACTGAAATTTAAGAAGCAAAAGTTTGATAGCCAATGATATAATCACAAGTATCATGAATACCGTCCATATTCCTGCAACAGTTGCCTTGCCTCTTATGCCAGCAATAACATTGCCTGTTATTCCCGATTGGGCCTGCTGCTGTGAAGAAGATGCCTGGATTGCCTCGAAAACCGTTGGTCCTGTTGATTGGCAGGTTATATCAAGATTTTTAATGAACTGATTTATCTCGTTATGAGAGGTTATTTTTATTTTAGCATAGTAATCGCCCTGTACATTTGGCAATTTTATGTTAAACAGAACCCAGTTTGATTCAAACCTGCCAAGATCAAAGAATTGGCTTTCTTCCTTTATGTTCAATTCAAGTATCTCAACAGTTACTTTGACATCTTGCATTTTGCCTGACTGCTGATTATAAACCTCAAAGGTTAATTCCCCAATTTCACCACATTGATTCTTATTAAAAATGAAGTTTCTCACTGCAATATTATCAATATCACCCTGTTTTGCTTTTTTTGAAGTAGTTGTTTCAGATTGTGTGGAAGTTGTTTGGTTTGTTTGATTGCCTGAAACAGGCACTATCCTTATTACTGTTGACTGGGTGTATTGGGCACTGCTATTGTCAGTTACTGTCAATGAAACAGGATAATCACCAGGAGCACTAAACGAGTGCTGCGTTATTATTCCAGTTGCAGTTGCTCCATCTCCAAAATTCCAAGCATATGCAGTTATTATGCCATCAGGGTCATAACTTAAACTTGCATCAAATGTTACAAGTTGATTGACTATGGGATTTTGCGGTGAGTAAAGGAAATTGGAAAAAGGCAATTGATTAGTTTGATTTGATGGCTGTGCCAAAACAGGGATTATCCTTATTATCATTGACTGTGCGTTGTTATTGTCTTTTACTGTCAATGAAATAGAATAATTGCCTGGAATAGTGTAAGTATGCTGTAGTGCAATTCCTGTTGCGCTTGTGCCATCACCAAAGTTCCATGAATATGAAACTATGCTCCCGTCGGAATCGTAACTTGAGCTTGCGTTGAATGTTATTGCCTGATTTATTACTGGAAGCTGCGGCGAATACACAAAATTTGCAATGGGCCATTGGTTTGTCTGGTTGGTTTGATTGGTTTGGTTTTGCCCCTGCCCAGGTTGAGACAAGACAGTGAAAGTTCCCTGCTGGCTTTGCTCAATAGAATTACTGCACATGCAGTCATTTACATTTGTTTTCAGAGTAATAGTATAATTTCCTGCCTGCAATAATGGCGCTGTGAAAGTAAAGTTCTTTGATGTTCCCCATAATATGCCTTGATTAAGTGTCTGCGAATAAACAAGAGACTGATTTCTTATCTCTAATATCACAGAAACATTTGTTGAATAGTAATACTCTAAATTGCTTGGGACTGTCTGAGGCCCAGCTGAATTAAGGTTTAATGGGCTCTTTATGCTTGCTGTTACCTGCTGTGTCTGATTATTATATATAATCTGGTTTAATGAAAGAGAATTTATGTTTGACTGGCAGTTGTTTTGTTTTGCAAGGCTAATTGCATACTGCCATGGTCCATTTCCTGTGCTCTCATCAAACCAATTTGTATATGAATGAGAAACATAGCATCTGTCTGCAACATAATCGTATTCAGCAAAATACTGGGTTCCAGAGCCCTCATTATTAATAGTATAACTTATTGTATTCCCTAAACCAGAAGCGTATAATGAGCCTAAAGTATTACATGTTGAATCAGAACAGTGATAAACTGCTGTGTTAAACTGCATATTGCCATTTAGCTGTATTGAAATAGGATAGGCAGCTGCAAAATTTAATGATAATACTGCAATAATGAATAGCAAAAATATATTTTTCATTTTATGGTCCGCCAGCACCTCCGCTTCTGCCGGGAATGCCTCCTCCTGCTCCACCGCTTCTGCCAGCCCTACTCCAAGGAGCACTTCCATCTTTGCCCCCTCCAAGCCATTTGTCTTTTATCCATCCAAAAATCCATTTGCCTAAAAAGTAATCAGAGGCAAGTGAAATTGGTGTTTTAATAACATTTTCAGGATGTTCTTTGTTGAAAGTTGTGCATAAGAAACCATCCTTCTCCCCCCATCTGTCAATTCTTATGAGTTCATATTTTATTTTGCCATCATAATCACCAAAAGGCAATGCATCATAAGTATTCCATATTGTCCAGTCAACTGCATCCACACCTTTATCTAAAATTCCAAGTGGAGTTGAGCCTGCAACACCATTTAGAGTTCCAAGAGTCACACCAGAAGCCGCTTTATTCACACCTTCGCCAACATCCCATGCATCTCCGCTAACATTTTTTAATGATTGCCATGTGTCCTTGAAGCCGTGCTCTCTAAATGGAATTGTTGCTGTAGTGTATACAGTCCCGCATGCATCAACAGGCAACTTTGCCGCACCCCATAAAGAGTGCCCTAGCCAGTTAGTAACTGATTTAAACTGCTCCTTGGATTTATTTCTGAATTTAGAATAAATCTCCCTATACTTCTCTCTCTTGGCTAATTTTTCTGGGGTGTATTCAGGGACATCTTTAATTTGAGTCCATTTTCTATCTTTTTTGTTATATCCCCCATTGCCCCAGATTTCCTTGTCTTCTGTTTTTTTGGATTCTGCCTTTGCTTCAACCAATTTGTCTTCTAAAGTTTGCTTAGCAGTTATTATCATACTTTCAACTTTCGCTTGTTCAGAAGTTTGCTTGTCTTTTACGATAGAAACAATCTGTTTCTGGTTTTTTAATTTTGCAATTTCATCCTTCGCGGATTTGTCCCTTGCATAATATCCGATGCAACCACCAATTAGAGAAGCAGTTACTATAGCGACTGTTGCAAATGTCGTAATTTTATTTATGGTGCCCTCCAACCCTCTTTTATTGTCCTTTTTATTGGTTACAACGGTCTCGCTTTTATGTTCAAGATTAGTTTTATGAGCATATTTTGCTGCACTGCCAAAATTATCTACTTTAATTTTGCTGTAAGTCGCAACATAATTATCTATATGAGAATTCAAATCCCTTAAAGTAGTCTTAATTCCTTTTCTTCCCTTTATTCTTTGCAGATAATCATTGTTTTTTAATGCATTCTTAATATCCTTTAATACTGCTACATCTTCCTTGTCAGGAATATATCCACTTTCAGCAATATAGCTTCTTACTTCATTAACTGATTTATTTGCTTCAACTAATTTGTCCTGCAATTTCCAGAATCCGCCATATACTTTTCCATCGATAACATATTTTTTTCTTCTCTCGCTTGCTAAAACCTCTTTTATATACCCAATCTCTCCTATTATTCTTGCCTTTACTTCATAATCTGTGCTACCTGCTTTATAAAGATTAACAGAATACTTATCAAAGGTGCCATTAAGCTCTTGTTTTATTCCCATTTTGTCCCTTAGTTAATGTGTTAACTGTATAGTGACTACTTTTTAAATGTTTCTCTTGCATTATTGCCAAAAATTTAAATAACCTTCCTATTTAGGGGAGGGATGGAAAAAAATTATGATGTTGCCATTCTTGGAGCTGGTCCAGCTGGACTGTCTGCAGGGATTTATTCTGCAAGATATGGATTGAAAACAGCAGTAATCTCACAAAGCATAGGTGGAATGGCAAACTATGCAGCATCTATTGAAAATTACCCCTCTTTTAATGGAAGTGGTATTGAGCTGATGAAAAGATTTGCGGAGCAGGCAAAAAAATGCGGTGTTGAAATTCTTGAAAGAGAAATTGTTAATATAGCTAAAGAGAAACAATTTACAATCCAGACATCAAGAAATGAAATGATAAAGGCAAGTGCAGTAATAATATGTCTGGGCACAGAAAAAAAGAAACTTAACATACCTGGAGAGGACAAATTTTTAGGGATGGGAGTAAGTTACTGCGCCACCTGTGATGCGAGTTTCTTCAGGGATAAAACTATAGCAGTAATAGGAGGAAGAAATTCTGCTGCGCAGACGGCATTAATGTTGGCAATACACAGCAAAAAAGTGTACATTCTTTACAGGCAGGATTTGCTTAACTGCGAGGATGCACTTCTTGCAAAAATAAAAAATTCAAAGAATATAGAGATAATATACAAATCAGTTCCTGTAAGGATAGAAGGGAAGGATTCTGTTGAAAAGCTGTTGATAGAACAGGATGGCAAGGAAAGAGCACTAAAAGTTGATGGGATATTTGTAGAAATTGGGAGTGTGCCTGCATCGAGCATCATTAAAAAAATCGGCGTCAAAACCAATGATATGGGTTATATCCCAGCTGACGATGAGATGAAAACAAATGTTGAGGGAGTTTTTGCTGCAGGCGACATAATTGTAACGCCACTGAGACAGATTATTATCTCTGCGGCGCAGGGTGCGGTCGCATCATTTTCAGCATATAAATTTTTAAAGGAGGAAAATAAATCTTAAGAATGGCAACTTCAAAAACAAAGTTTTTGACAGCTTCAGAACTAAAAGTTCTGAGAGTCGTTGAAAATCAAAAGATTTTCAAGATCCTAAAAATTAGGATTGTTAAAGGAGAATTTTTATGAATGAAAAATATAAGGTATCAGTAGACCAGAAGAAATGTATTGGATGCGGAAGCTGTGTTGCAATATGTGAAGGCAACTTTGAGCTAAAGGATGGCAAAGCACACCCAAAAAAGGCGATTAGTGATTTGCCTTGCAATAAAGAAGCAGTTGAAACCTGCCCGGTTAGTGCGATAAAGATAACAAAAGTTTAAATTGCTTGTGTTATTTTGTCTGGCCAAGAACAGCGTATCCTAATCTGACAAATAAGCTCTGTTTTCTAATCTTTTTGTTGAGCATATAGGCTGAAAGTTTTTTGAATGATATGCTCGACGGGGCTCTGCCTTTATACAAGACAGAGGGCATTCTCGCGGCGATTGATTCCTGAACCACTTCGTCATAAGGCACAATTGACAATACAGGCAACCCCAAACTGCTTTCGACATATCTCCTTGTTGTTTCATACTTTCTGTTTTTTACCATGTTTACTATTACACCAATTATTGGAACTTTCAATTTTTTTGCAAGCTCAACTGTTTTGAGTGCTGTTGCAATCGTTGGGAAATCAGGAGTCACAACAAGCAGCAAGGTATCTGCAGCCTTGATTGCAATCTTTGCGTCCTCTCCTATGCCTGGGGCAGAATCAAGTATAATTAGGTCATAATTGCTCAAGCTTTTCAGCTTTTTCTTCAATGCACTTGGATTAATTCTCTTATTTTCATCAGCCAATGATGATGGGATAACATGCAACCCGGACTTATGCTTATGAACAGAATGCAGTATTGACAATGGGTCCTTTATTATCTTGTACATGCTTATTGGATGATAGGTAAGCCCGAGATTCAGCCCCAGATTGCCAGTATTGATGTTTGTATCGAGAATAAGAACACTTTTATTGAACGTGCTTACAGCGGCAGCACCGAAATTCAAGGCTGTTGTTGTTTTCCCTACGCCTCCTTTCGCCGAAACTATGCCTATGATCTTGCTTTCTTTCCCGTTCACCATTTTTGCTTGAAAAAGATATAGTGATTTTTTATTTATAAATTTATTTCTTTTAAACGTGGTATTGAAAACCAAAAGATTTATAAATAGTTAACTATAGTTAACTTAGAAAGAATAAATAATGGAGCAAAAAAGATGTATAACCTGCCTCAGGAAATTGAAGTATGGTACATAATCCCTGCAATAAGGAGAAAACTTGCAAAGATTTTAACAGAGGAATATGGGCTTACACAGGAAAAAGCTGCAAATATACTGGGTGTAAGCAAGGCTGCTGTTTGCCAGTATTTAAGCAAGAAAAGGGCGATGAATGTCAAATTTCCATCGGGAATAAAAAAAGAGATGGCAAAATCAGCCAAAATTTTAGTTGACAACCCAAAATTGGCATTGAGGGAAATATTAAGATTATTAGCCACAATAAAAAAAATGAAATGTTCTTGTGAGATTTGCAAAAGATACAATAAGGGGATACTTGCCTTATGCCGGATGAAACCCCTAACAACAGGAGAAATGTAAAATGATAGATCGAAAACGAATTTATCTTGACAATGCTGCAACAACACCAGTTGCCCAGGAAGTTGTAAAAGCTATGCTGCCTTACTTTTCGGAAAATTTTGGCAATGCTTCAAGCATACACAAAGAAGGGCAAGATGCACGAAGGGCAATAGAGGCCTCAAGAAGAAGTATTTCAGGGTTAATCAATGCAAGGGCTGATGAGATTATTTTTACAGGAAGCGGAACAGAGAGCAATAATACAGTAATCAAAGGGCTTGCATTTAGTGAATTAGGCAGGGAAAAGAATCACATAATAACAAGCAAAATTGAGCATCATGCTGTTTTGGAGCCATGTGAATTCCTTGAGAAAAGGGGATTTAAGGTTACTTATATCCCAGTTGACAATGAGGGGTTAGTCAATGTTAAGGATATAGAGAAAGCAATCACCCCAAGAACATTGCTTGTTTCAATAATGCATGCAAATAATGAAATTGGGGCGATACAGCCAATAGAAGAGATTGGAAAAATCTGCAAAAGAAAGAACGTGCTGTTTCATAGTGATGCTGTCCAGTCATTTGGCAAACTGCCTATCGATGTAAAAAGGATGAATATTGATTTTTTATCTGCTTCTGCCCATAAAATTTACGGTCCAAAGGGAGTTGGTTTGCTTTATATAAGAAAAGGAATACAAATAGAGCCATTGCTTCACGGAGGAGGACACGAATTCGGATTAAGAAGCTCTACAGAAAATACTGCATGCATTGTTGGCTTTGCAAAGGCAGTTGAAATTTGCCAGAGAGAGATGAAATCTGAAGCAAAAAGACTCACTGAATTAAGAGATTATCTTGTAAAAGAAATGCTTAAAATTCCCAATGCTAAATTGAACGGGCACCCAACAAAGCGGCTTTATAATAATGCCAACTTTTCATTTTTTGGCATTGAAGGCGAGAGTTTGATAATGCATCTTGATATGCAGGGCATAGCAGGAAGCACAGGAAGCGCATGCTCAACGAAAAGCCTGAAGCCAAGCCATGTTTTAACTTCAATTGGACTGCCACATGTTCAAGCGCATGGTTCATTAAGATTAACCCTTGGACGAAGCTCAACTAAGGAGGAAATAGATTACACGATAAAAACTGTGGGGGGGATTGTGGAAAATTTGAGGAAGATAAGCCCTATAAAATGAACGGAGAGAAGAAAGAGTTTATTAGAGTATGCCCCAAGTGCGGCAGTAATAACACTACTGCTGGCTCATTGCTTATCCAATCCAGTTCATGCTTTAGCTACTGCAAATCGTGCGGTTATGAAGGAATATTCCCAGAAGTTGAAAAGAATAAAGTGGAAAAATTTAAGAAAATGTTAAGGAGGAAAAGATGAAAACAACAAAAAAATTGCAAAAAAAGAAAAGTTCTGGAAATCAGATAAACGAAAAAATGAGTTTTGCCGAGGTTATACAAAACTATCCTGAAACTGCTGAAGTATTTTTCAAGCATGGAATGTCCTGCTTTGGCTGCCCCGCAGCAATGATGGAAACCCTCGGAGAGGGTATAAAAGCTCATGGACATGATATAAAGAAGGTTATTGAAGAACTTAACAAGATTGCAAAACCACGAAAAAAATGAAAATACCTCTCAACAGAAAGATAGAAGAAAAGCTGATTCATATAGCAATAAAACTCGCAAGAAGGGGCGAAGGCGGCTTATTTGTAATAGTACTTGGCAAAAAACCGGAATTCAAGACATTAGTTGAGCAGAATATAAAACCCTTTAATGTGACCCAAATTAAAAATGAGAAGCTTGTTGAAAGCCTTGCTATGATTGACGGCGCAGTTATTATCAACACTAAAGGGGAGCTTATTGCTTACGGTGCAATGATAAGGAATTCAGTGCTGTTCAAAGGATTTGGAACAAGGCATGCTGCTGCTCTTGCTGCTTCAAAGAATAACAATACAGCAATATTGTCTTCAGAAGAGGAAAGGAAAGTAAAGATTTTCAAAAATGGAAAATATATAATGCAGCTTGATGCACTTGAGAAAGGCATAGAAAAAGAAGTGCCAGCAATAAGCAGATTTTTTGAGAGCGTGGGAGCAGGCTTTTTAGGAACTTTGGGAGTTGCAACACTGCTTCCAGGCTTGGGTGTTACAATAATACCTGGAGTGATAATATTTGGAGGTTCTTACTATGCACTTAAGTCCCTTCTCGATAAAACAATAAAGAAGTAAAAAATGTCTAAAATAACTGCAAATTATAGCAAAAAGGTAATGGAACTATTCATGCATCCAAAAAATGTTGGCGAGATTAAGGACGCTGATGGAATCGGCAAGGTTGGAAATCCTGTCTGCGGCGACGTGATGTGGATTTACATCCATGTTAGCAAAAATAAAAAAGGGCAGGAAATACTCAAAGATATAAAGTTTAAGACATTTGGCTGTGCTGCCGCAATTGCAACCTCTTCAATGATAACCGAACTCGCAAAGGGCAAAACTATAGAGGAAGCAATGAAAATAACAAGAGGAGATGTTGCAGATTCGCTTGAAGGACTGCCACCAATAAAAATGCACTGCTCAAATCTTGCTGCTGATGGCTTGCATGCTGCAGTATTAGATTATTATAAGAAGCAAGGCAATAAGAAGATGCTCAAAGAATATGCTTTACTAAAACCTCATGATGAGGAGCATGAAAAGCACGAACATTAAATTGCTGGAAAACAAAAATGATATCAAGCTTTATAATAACATTCAGGGAAACATTAGAAGCCGCACTGATAATCAGTATTATCTTAAGTTATCTTATCAGAACAAAACAGACAAGATATAACAATATTGTATACGCAGGCACAGTCGCTGGGATAATCGCTAGTATTATCGGTGCCTTGCTATTCATAAATATAGCCGGTGGCTTTGAGGGAAAAGCAGAACAAATCTTTGAAGGAATTACGATGATTTTTGGCGCATTTCTTCTCACTACAATGATACTATGGATGATGAAGCAGAGGCATATTGCACATGAGATAGAGCAAAGAGTTGCTGTGCACGTTGCTAACTCATATAAGCTGGGTTTATTCTTATTAGTCTTTATTTCAGTCTTGAGAGAGGGGATAGAGACTGTTATCTTCTTGGGGGCAGCAAGCTTTGTTTCGACAAATAACAATTTAATTTGGGCATTGGCAGGAATTATAGCTGCGGTGTTCTTAGGGTATGCTATATTTGTAGGTTCAATGAAAATTAATCTAAAGAGGTTTTTTAGCATTACGAGCATCTTGCTGATTCTATTCGCCGCAGGATTAGTAGCACATGGGGTTCATGAACTTCAAGAGGCAAGCATAATCCCTGCAATAATAGAACACGTCTGGGATATTAATCCTCCATTGAACTCTGATGGCACTTATCCTCTTCTGCATGAAAAGGGGTATGCTGGAAGCATCTTAAAGGGTTTGCTTGGCTATAACGGAGACCCTTCATTGATTGAGGTATTAAGCTGGTTTGGTTATCTCCTGCTTGTTCTTATATTATGGAGGAATATAGAAAAAGTGCATAAGGTGATCTAATTTAAAATGGCAATGCTTGAAGTTCAGGTTAATGGAAAAAAGGAATTTGTTGCGCCTGGGAATCTGACTGGATTGCTTAAAGACAGAAATGTGAGGGCAGAGGCAGTTACTGTTGAAATAAACAACAAGATTATGCCTAAGGAGATGTACAATGAATATATAGTAAAGCCGGGAGACAAAATAGAGCTTATTTATCCTACAGGAGATGGTAATAGGATAAAATATAAAATAGCAAGGGGCTTTTTATTGCAAAGATATCTAATCAAGAAAGCTCTTTTTATGCCCTCCTATAAATAAAAATGGAAACTCCTACAGAAATACTTTCAGAAGAGCACCAAAATATACTCAAGATTATTGATGCGCTGACTAAAGAATGCAATGCTCTTGAATCTGGCAGTAGTTTAGACAAACTTTTCTTTGAGAAAGCAATTGATTTTATAAAAAATTATGCTGACAAGTTTCATCATGCCAAAGAGGAAAATATCCTCTTTGTTGAGTTATGCAAGGACACTGTCCAAATGCACTGCAATCCTGTTGAACAGATGCTATACGAACATGATTTAGGCAGAAATTTCGTAAAAGGTATTGAGGATGGGCTGAAAGATAGCAACAAAGAAAAAATTATAACAAATGCCAGAGGATATGCAGAACTCCTAAAGGACCATATCTTCAAGGAAGACAACATTCTATACCCTATGGCTAATGACGCCTTGAACAAAAAAACACAGCAGAAAATGCTAAAAGAATTCAGGCAGATAGAAACAAAAAGGGGGAAGGATAAGGAAAAGTATCTTGCTTTTGTAAAGGGCATTTAATTAAAAATGGACAATAAGCCAGGTAATATAACGAAACTGATAGAATACCCTAAAGAGGGCATATTAAGCAAAGAGATAGCTAAAACAAAAAGAAGCAAGATTAGCCTATTCTGCATGGCAAAAGGAAGCGAGATTTCAGAGCATACGTCGGCAAAAGAAGGTTTTATATATGTTTTAGAAGGCAGAGGGGTATTTAGTCTCAATGGAAGGAAGATTAAAATGATGCGTGGAGTTTCTATTTTTATGAAACAAAATACAGTTCATTCATTAAAGGCGGAAGAAAATACCTCTTTCCTGCTTTTTTTAGTTGCATAACTCTTTTAAATCAAAAAAACAATGTGCTACCATACATTAAAAGGTGTGGTTTGATTGGCACTTGTTTTTTGGATGCAAGGAAATTCTCTGAATTTCCTGCGCAGAAAATCTAAAAGATTTTCTTGTGCTCAAGATTCTAACCGCATCTCCGCAAAAATCTTCTGTAGATTTTTGGGGCATAGAAAACCGCAAAAGGTTTTCTCTGTAAAAGATGCGGTTTTTGTCAAGAATCTTGACATCACAGATTGGGCATATACAAAATGGAAAACAGGAAAGTCGGCTATCTTATAATAGGAATGGCAGTTGTAATAGGAGTTATAGTGCTTCTCTTCAACAACTCTTTGAAGGGAATTGTGGCATCAACCTGCGTGCATGGCCCTGCATGTTCTATGTATGGCAATATAAGAACGCAGACAATCATTAGCATGGTATTGGTAGGAGCAATAGGGATTATAGGCATTGTCCTGATTTTCAGCAGGGAGAAGGAAAAAATCATCGTGAGGACAAAGAAAATCAAGGATGAATTTGCAGAAAAAGTAAAAGAAGAAAAAGAGAATAATCTTAAGCTGCTAAACAAAGAAGAAAGGATTGTTTATGGGATTCTTATAAAGGAAAAGAGCATGTTTCAAGCCGACCTTGTAGACAAAGCTAGTTTCAGCAAGGTTAAAATTACGCGCATCCTTGACAAGCTTGAAAATAAGAGCCTTATTGAGAGAAAGAGAAGGGGCATGAATAATCTAGTCATTTTAAGGTAGAAAATGGAAGCTAAAAAAATTGATTTAAAAGAAGCAGGGTTGAGCGAAAGGCAAATAACAGAACATATCAAGCTATACGAAGGATACCTGAAAAAAATTGAGGAGATAAGAAAAAGAATTCTGGAGTCTGCGAAAGAAGGGAACGCAACTTATTCGGAACTGAGGGAACTAAAGTTAGAGGAAGGATTTTGCATAAATGCAATAAAGCTGCACGAGATGTATTTTGATAATCTAACCTCTAAAAGCGATGCAGGCAAGGAAGTCATCAAGATTATTAAAGAGGACTTTGGGAGCTATGATGCATGGAGAGAGGAGTTTGTTGCATTGGCATTATCAGCAAGGGGGTGGGTTGTTCTTGCATATGACTGGAAGGATGATAAGCTGCACAATTATATGGCAGATATGCATAATCAGGGCGGGGTCTGGGATACAGTTCCCATACTTGTCTTGGATATGTATGAGCATGCATACTTCATTGACTTTGGCACTGACAAGAAAGCTTATATAGAATGGTTCTTGTCCCATATAAACTGGAAAGTTGTTGGAGAAAGGGCTGAAAGATTTTAAAAATG